>MDTB01211279.1_pt1 | contig 22430 bp, 21 predicted proteins | sample 811161 | NCBI WGS metagenome assembly MDTB01 (sample SAMN05326650, study PRJNA326480) | marine metagenome | isolation source: seawater | place: Mediterranean Sea | collected 2009 | reverse complement strand
GGAGAGCAGGGCCTCGTATAGCACCTGCTCTCCGTGTTCCAACCCCAAGTAACAGTCTCGGGCAAAGGGCACCAGCTTCATTTCTAGTTCCGTAAGCCCGCGCCGACTTCGCCAATAGATATGCTTTAACTCTTCAGGTATCAAATCCATCTCCAGCATGTTGCTTTTGGGCCATTTATTCAGGCAGTCTTTTGATTCAACCGGCGTGCGAAGAATCGGACATGGCAGACATTTGGCGTGACTTAAAAATGATCTCCCTGGAGGGCGTGGCCGTCAAAGACTTTCTTCAGGGCTACATCACCAGCGATGCGGTCACGATCCAGGCGGAGATTGAACAGCCCTTCGCCATTTGCAATCTGCGAGGACGGGTTCTCAGCAACGGCTGGGCCCTGGGCGACGACCACTGTATTAAGCTCTACGTTCACGCCTCCCTAGCCCAACGCACGGCAGAATTTTTGAGTCGTTACGCCATGTTCTCCAAGTGCGATATTGCTATCGCCGATGAGGCGCCTCGTCTGTATCTACGAGCGCCAGAGGAGCGGACGCTGCTGCCTGGCTGGTCCTTGTGCGATGCAGGCTACGCCGGCGCTATCGAGGAACCCACCGCCACCAGCCTGAGCATCAATCCCTACGACATGTTGATCGAAAGAAAGCATGCGCTGATTAGTAAACCCAGCAGCGAGCGCTTTCTACCCCAGGCCCTGGGCCTTGACCTGGTGGGTGCCGTGGATTTTAAGAAGGGCTGTTATCTCGGGCAGGAGATTGTTGCACGCACCCATTTTCGCGGCGCTCTGAAACGCAAGCTTGCGCTCTTTAAATGGCAGGGGGAGCCCCCTGTCATTGGCGAAAATTGGAAATCGACGGCTGGACAAGAGGGGGAGGTCGTTATGGTATCCGAGTCATCGGCCACGGGTGGCAACGGCCTCTGGGTCACTCAGATTGCGTCCTAGACAGCGCTACCAGACGAGATCCTCTAGGTCAGTAAGGGGGTGCGCCGCCCAGCTAGACTGAAAGTGGGCATCGAGATCCTCGGCACGGATGTGCTCTATGCGTTCCGCAGTCCAGTTAGGAGTGCCGTCTTTATCGATAAGGAGGGCTCTGACGCCCTCAACAAAATCGGGACGACGTAGACATTCGCATGCAATCGTCAGCTCCATTCTGAAGGCATCCGCTAAGGTCATTGTTGTTACTCTCGCGAGCTGCCCAAAGACAATGGCTGCGGTCATTGGGCAGCCCTTCCTCAAGTTTGAAATACCTCGATCAATCCACGGAGACACCCCCTCAAGATCGCAGATACTGCTCACGCATGCCCCCGGCGTACTAAGGTTCACCGCCTCGGGCGACAGGGCAATCAGCTCGCTGGCGGGCATGCCTTCCAGGTGGCGCTGCGGTGCTAGATAGTCACCAAGAAGGAGGCGATTGGCTTCGTGCTGACCCACTCGGAAATCGAGATTCACAATACCGCCTAGGCAGCTCTGGCGGGCATCATGGGCTATACAATGTGTCGCCATGTGGAGTGATAACGCATCCGTCGCATTGACCTGACTCCCAGTCAGACCAAGAAAGACTGCTACGGAGGTGGGCAGTTGACGCAGCACCCAGCTGCCTCCTGCATCTGGGAAAAGGCCGATGGTGATCTCGGGAAAGGCGAGGCGCGACCGCTCCGTGACGATCCGAAATTCCGACGCCGAAAATAGTCCAAAACCACCGCCCATCACGATACCGTGACCGATGCAGATGAGAGGCTTCGGAAACCGATGCATCATATAGTTCAAGCGATATTCGGCAGAGAAAAAGCGCTGGGGATAGTCGTCCACTAGCGCCCCACGGTCTCGATTCTTAACCGCTGCCCGATACAGCGCCTGCACATCGCCGCCGGCGCAAAACGCTTTCTCTCCCTCTCCCGTTAGCAGCACGGCCGCGATATCTTCTCTTCCGCCCCAGGACCCAAGCCGCTCGGTGAGTAGTTCGATGGCCACCAGGCTAAGGGCGTTCAATGACCCTGGCCTGTTAAGGCGCGCGTGGCCGACCCAACACCCCTCTCCGGAGGGAAGCTCTTCAAATAACCCCTCTGCCTCTTCAACCAACGCCACCTCTCCTCTCGCTATCGTATTAAACCAGCCTGCCAGTCGATGGCCGGAAGCTGCTGGGCTTCAAGTATTCTGTTGACCTGGGAGAAATGACCACAACCGAAAAACCCACGATGCGCCGACAGCGGGGAAGGATGAGGGGCGGTCAACACATGGTGCCGGGAAGTATCAACAAGTTGGCCCTTTTTCTGGGCGTAGCTACCCCAAAGCAGGAAAATCAGACCCTCAAGCTTTTCCGTTAGGCGCTCAACGAGCATATCGGTAAATTGCTCCCAGCCACGACCCTGATGAGAACCTGCCTTAGCGTGCTCCACGGTCAATACAGCATTTAGCAACAGCACGCCCTGACTTGCCCAAGCCGTCAAATCCCCGCTTTTCGGCATCGTGGTTAGCCCCAGATCCGTCTGGATTTCCCGATAAATATTGCGTAAGGAAGGCGGTAGCTGCACGCCCTCCGGCACGGAGAAACAGAGCCCCTGAGCCTGTCCAGGGCCGTGGTAGGGATCCTGTCCGATCAGCACGACTTTGACTTGGTCTACCGGCAGCAGATTCATGGCCGCAAAAATTTTGTCACCCGAGGGGTAAACGACCTTCCCCAAGCGCTTCTGATCCAGAAGGAAATCGCGCAATGACCGCATATAGGGTAGATCAAACTGGTCTCCCAGCAAGGCCTGCCAGGACGCGTGCAGCTGCAGGGGCCTTTTCTTAGCGGTCATCGACGCTACTGAGATCGCATGAGTGGGAACAGCAGAACATCTCGGATCGATGGCGCATCCGTCAGCAACATAACCAAGCGATCAATACCAATGCCCTCCCCGGCCGTGGGCGGCAGACCATATTCAAGGGCGGTGATGTAGTCCTGATCAAAGTGCATGGCCTCATTGTCGCCCTGTGACTTGAGCTCGGCCTGTGCGCGAAAACGTGCTGCCTGATCCACCGGATCATTCAGTTCAGAGAAACCGTTCGCATATTCACGACCACCGATAAAAAGCTCAAAGCGATCCGTGATGTCGGGGTTGTCATCGTTGCGACGGGCAAGCGGCGACACCTCCGCCGGATATTCGGTAATGTAGGTTGGCTCAGATAGACGGCTTTCAACCCGGGCCTCAAAAACCTCCATCTGCAAACGTCCCAGGCCCCAATGCTCCTCCACATGCTCGTCCGCCAGCAGCTTACGAAGATAGTCCTCATCCGAGACCTTTGCCTCGGGTACGTCCCCATATCTCGCTAACGATTCTGACATGCTGATGCGTAAGGGCGACTTCGAAAAATCCAGCGCTATCCCCTGATAGGTAAATGTCTGAGTCCCCAGGATATCTCTCGTTAGACCTTGCAGCAGCTCATCAGTTAGGTCCATCAGATCAGCATAGCTCGCATAAGCCTGATAGAACTCGAGCATCGTAAATTCAGGGTTATGCCGGGTCGACAGGCCCTCATTCCTAAAGTTGCGGTTGATCTCGTACACCCGTTCAAAACCACCGACCACCAGGCGCTTGAGAAAGAGCTCTGGCGCAACGCGCAAAAACAGGGGCATATCTAAGGCATTGTGGTGCGTGGTGAACGGCCGCGCCGTCGCCCCGCCTGGAATGCTGTGCATCATCGGCGTCTCCACCTCAAGATAATCGCGCTGGTGAAAGAAAGAGCGAAGTTTCTCGATAATCTGAGAGCGCACTTTAAAGATCTGGCGGCTGTCTTCGTTGACGATTAAGTCAAGGTAACGTCGCCGGTAACGCAACTCTTGGTCCGTCACCCCATGGAATTTTTCCGGCAACGGTAAGAGTGTCTTATTGAGCAAAACAATCTCAGTTGCATGAACGCTCAGTTCGCCTTTGTTGGTCCGCATCAGCGTACCGGTAACGCCGACGATATCGCCCATTTCCCAGGTCTGAGTAAAGGCTTCGTAGGCCGCCTCTCCGATATCTCCGCGATTCAGGTAGCACTGAATTCGCCCGCTCGTGTCCTGCAGGGTTATAAAACTGGCCTTACCCATTACCCGGCGCAACATCACGCGTCCGGCGACTGCCGTGGCGATTCCTTGCTCAGCCAGTTCAGCCTTATCCAGATGCTCACAGCGCTCGTGCAGCTCTGACGCCAGCGCCTGCCGATGAAAATCGTTGCGGTATCCCTCACCCTCGGCCAACCAACGCTCCATCTTCACGCGACGGTTAGCCAGGACATCTCGTTCTTCACTCATAGCCTTTCTCTTTCTTGACGTTAAATCCCAGCCTTGAGGCAGGCCTCGATAAAGCTATCGAGATCACCATCTAAAACCGTATTGGGATCTGTTCTTTCAACCTGGGTGCGAAGATCCTTAACTCTGCTTTGGTCAAGAACATAAGAACGAATTTGACTGCCCCAGCCAATATCTGCCTTCGCATCTTCTATCGCCTGTTGCTCCGAGCGTCGCTGCTGAAGTTCAAGCTCGTAAAGTTTGGCTCGCAGCTGCTTATAGGCGTTATCCTTATTTTGGTGCTGAGAACGCTCGCTTTGGCACTGAACCACCGTATTCGTTGGCAGGTGGGTGAGCCGAACTGCCGAGTCGGTCCGGTTGACATGCTGTCCACCTGCGCCGCTGGCTCTATACGTATCGACTCTGACTTCGGCAGGGTTGACTTCAATTTCAATATTGTCATCGATCTCCGCCGAGACGAAGACCGAGGCGAAAGAGGTATGGCGTCGATTGCCAGAGTCAAAGGGCGACTTTCGCACCAACCTATGCACTCCGGTCTCGGTTCTTAGCCAGCCGTAAGCATAACCGCCGGAGACCAAAATCGCCGCGCTCTTGATGCCGGCCACTTCTCCTGGCGACAGCTCAATAACGGCAGTCTCAAATCCTCGTTTCTCTGCCCAGCGAAGATACATGCGGAGCAGCATTTCCGCCCAATCCTGGGCCTCGGTGCCACCCGAGCCAGCCTGAATCTCCAAATAGCAGTTAGACCCATCTAACTCGCCCTGAAACATCCGGCGAAATTCCAGTTGAGCGAGGTCCTTTTCTAGCCCGCCTAGGTCTTGCTCAATGTCCCCCAGGGCCTCTTGGTCCGCTTCCTCGTAGGCCAGCTCCGCGAGTTCAGCCAGCTCGTCCAAACTGCTGCCCAAGGACGTCAGAACGGATACAACCTCCTCCAGGGACGCCCGCTCTCGGCCTAATTGCTGAGCACGATTGGGATCTGACCAGACTTCCGCGTCAGCGAGTTCGAGTTCGACTTCCTGCAGCCGCTCTTCTTTGCTCGGGAGGTCAAAGATACCCCCGAAGGGCAATATCTCGTTCCTTCAAATTCCTTAGCTGATCTCGTAATCCGCTTATCTCGGGCATGCTGTTCTTTCACTTATCCAACGATTCTGAGGCGAGCGCTTTGGCAAGCCTGCAAGTCTAGGACAATGGCTCAATGTACTCCACCATCAGCTGAAGGGTTCGACGGCCACCGTAGTCATTGATCGCCAGTTTATAAACGAGCAGCACCTGATCGAGGGTTCCGCTTAGGGCTGGCTGACGAAAGGCGATGGCGTCTATCAGGAGATCGTGTGCTTTTACGACGAGTTTCAAATGCTGACCCCCGACGATCCGTTGGCTGATCAGCTTAAATTCGCCACGGAAACAGGGCTCCGGAAAGGCAGCCCCCCAGGGGCCGGCGTCGGCAATCAGCTTGGCGGTCTCCAACGTCAGTCTCTCGTGTTCGAGGGTACCGTCGGTTAACCATGCAGCTGTCAGGGCGTCCTCCGTCACCGTGTCGGCAACCATGGCGTCAAAGGCCTTTCTGAATCGGGGGTAATGCACGCGCTTTATCGTTAAGCCTGCGGCCATCGCGTGCCCGCCGAATTTAATCAACATGCCCGGATAGCGAGTCGCTAAAGCATCCAGAACGTCGCGAATATTGAGGCCATCTATACTGCGGGCAGAACCTTTGAGTTCGCTCTGCTGGGGGTCGTTGGCATCGGCAAAAACAATGGCCGGTCGGTGTCGCTTTTCCCGAAGACGACCGGCTACGATGCCCACTACGCCCTGATGAAAGCTCTCATGGTAAACCGATATGCCGTGGCTTAGGTCATCCTTGGGCAGGTCTCCGAGAATAAGCTCCGCATCAGCGACCATGTCCTGCTCTAGTTCGCGTCGCGAAAGATTGAGCGAATCGAGCTGATCTGCCAGGGCCTTGGCCGCCGCTGGGTCTTGGGCCATCAGACAGCGGATGCCAATGCTCATATCCTCCAGGCGACCAGCCGCATTAAGTCTGGGCGCCACTGCAAAGCCAAGGTCTTGAGCAACCAGCGTTGCAAGATCGCGCTTCCCCACCGCGGCCAAGGCCTTGATCCCCGCGCTGGTCAGGCCTCGACGCATACGCATCAGTCCCTGATGCACGAGAATACGGTTGTTGTGGTCCAGAGGCACCACGTCAGCTACCGTACCTAGGGCTACCAGGTCTAAATATTGGGCCATATTCGGCTCTTCTAGTACCCCGCGCGCAAACCAGCCACGGCTACGCAGCCGTTGGCGAAGCCAGCTGAGCACGTAGTAAGCGACGCCCACCCCGGCCATCGCCCGGCTCGAGAACTGAGAGTCCTCTCGATTTGGATTCACAATCGCCAGAGCCGGCGGTAATACCTCCCCAGGGAGATGATGGTCTGTGATGATCACGTCCACGCCAGCCGCGTTGGCTGCCTGAACCCCCTCAACGCTAGCGATGCCGTTGTCCACGGTCACAATGAGATCCGGGGCACGCTCCAGGGCCAGCGCAACGATCTCGGGAGACAGGCCGTAGCCAAATTCAAAGCGATTGGGAACGATAAACTGTACATCCTGGGCACCCATGGCGGTCAACGCCTGGACGCAGAGGGCAACAGACGTTGCGCCGTCCGCATCGAAATCACCCACGATTAGAATGCGCTCCCCGCCTTCTATTGCATCGGCGAGGCGGTTGGCGGCTGGTTCGATGTCGGGAAGCTCAGAGGGCGCCAGCAACCGACTCAGGCTTCGATCCGCCTCGCTGGGCCGCTCAATACCCCGAGCGGCGTAAATCCGGTCGATCAGTGGGTGTTCGCTTCCAATAGAGGCCGGGGGTACGCTGCGAACGAGGACCTGCATCGGCTAATCCGTGGGCGCCACGCGAATACTGACAATGCTGCCAACCACGTCCTCCAGCTCGCCTAGGGCGTTACAGGTGGCGCTCATCATTTTTTCAGCCACGGTATCGGTCAAGATAACGATGAAGACTTCCTCCTTCCCCGCTTTGACCTCCTTCTGAATAACGGCCTCTATGCTGATATTGCTGTCGGACAGAATCGCAGCCACCTTGGCAAAAACGCCGGGACGATCCAGCGTCGGAATACGCAGATAATAGGCGCTTTCAATATCCTCCATGGCCAGAAGCTGGGTTTCCCCCGAGGTGCTGTTATCTTGGTCTCGCTGGATCGCCTCTGCACCCTGAGGACTTGTCTCCCGAGTGTCCGTGGACCCAGCCAGCGCGATAATATCGGCAACCGCAGCCGAAGCGGTTGCTTCGGCACCCGCTCCTGGACCGCTCAGCAGCATGTCTCCCGCTGCATCGGCACTCAAGGCCACCGCGTTGGCCACGCCATCAACATGAGAGAGCAGCGAATCGTTGGCAACCAGCGCGCAGTGCACCCGAGCCTCAAGACCGGATTGCCTTTGACGAGCAATACCCAGGTGTTTGATGCGATAGCCTAGCTCTGCGGCATAACGAATATCATCTGCCGTGATATGAGCAATCCCTTCGACGAAAATTTTGTCAAACTCGAATCGAGCACCAAAGGCCAAGGCCAATAAAATCGTAAGCTTATGGGCCGCATCTATGCCCTCTATATCAAAGCTGGGGTCCGCCTCGGCATACCCTAAGCTCTGGGCGCGCGCCAACACTTCATCAAAGGAAATACCTTCGAGTTCCATGGTCGTCAGCATGTAGTTACAGGTGCCGTTGATAATCCCGAGCAGCTGTCGGAAACGATTCGCCACGAGGCTTCGCTGTAAGGCGTCCACGATGGGAATGGCACCGGCCACGGCAGCTTCAAACGCCAGACGGCTACCTTGATCGCCCGCTAAGAGCGTATTTCCGTGCGCCGCGATGACCGCCTTATTGGCGGTAACCACTCGCTTCCCCGCCGCTAAGGCGTCCTGAATCAGCTGGTGCGCTTCCTGCTCACCGCCAATCAACTCCAAGACGATGTCCACCCGCTCGTCGGTCACCACGTCACTGAGCTGGGTAGAGAAGTCCGCGCCCAAAAGATCCACTTCCTTTGCGCGTCGACTGGCGACTCTGACAACATCAATCGACAGCCCCGTCCGCTCAAGAATTAACTGGTGGTTTCTGCCCAGCAGCGTCAGCACGCCCTGCGCAACCGTTCCCAAGCCCGCTATCCCGACTCTTACTTTTCTCAACTGACTTTTCCTTGTCTGCGCCTGCCAACCGAGACGCAACGTTTCCCTTAGTTTAAGAAACCGCCGTTTATCCTGCTTCCAACCCCATCCGCTGGGCCAATACCGACGCCGGCACGTAGCCAGGCAGCATTTGGCCGTCAGAGGTCACCAGAGAGGGTGTGCCCTCTACCCCCAGTTGAACACCGAGCTCAAATTGCTCGGCGATGGGCGTGACGCAGCCTGCAGCGGCCACCTCTTGACCACGCTTGGCACGGGTCATGGCGGCCTGTCGATTCCCTGAACACCAAACGGACTCCATCTTTAGGAAGGTTTCGCTGCCGGGGCCGTTTCTTGGATAGGCCAGGTAACGAATCTCGATACCCCTCTCGTTATATTGTGCGATTTCGTTATGGAGCTTCCGACAGTAGCCGCAGTCCACGTCCGTGAAGACGTAAACAACGGCGAGGGGTGGTTCCGGCGTCGGAAAAATCACCATATCCTGTGGGCTGACGGCTTCGAGCTTCAGCCTTCGATCGTCGTTGCGGCTTAACTCCGTCAGGTTCACAAAGCCCTGCTCCAGAGCAAAGAGATCACCGGCGAACAGGTGTTTTCCGTCCTCCGTCACATAGAGCATCATGCCGCCTTCCAGCTTCACGCCATATATACCGGCAACAGGGGAAGGATAGATGTCGGCAACGGGCAAATCGGGCCTGAGGGTCAGCAGACGTGCAACCGCAACCTGTTCTGGATCGCTCGCCACACCGGGTGCGCTCTGGGCAGCCACGGGGAGGCTATAGCTGAACAGCAAACCAAGCAGCACGGCAGTCTTGCCCCACATCTTGCGAAACCTATTTCTCATCTTTGTCTCCACTACCATCCGCATCAAGCGGACCGAGGCCATCCTCGAGTTGACGTTTTTCGACCCAGGTAAGTCGTCGAATCTAACACGGCTTTAGCCGCGAGGGTGATGCTCCTGCACCAGTTTCTTAAGCCTTTGCTGGGCTACGTGGGTATATATCTGGGTCGTTGAAAGATCACTGTGGCCTAACATCATCTGTACGGCCCGCAGGTCTGCCCCATTATCCACCAGATGCGTTGCAAATGCATGGCGAAGGGTATGCGGCGAGATATTTTGAGAGATCCCTGCCGCTGCAGCATGACGCTTGATTGCATGCCAAAGGGTCTGACGCGTCATGACGCGTCCCCGCTGGCTAGGGAACAACGTCTTTCCGCCACCGGGCAGCAATTGGGGGCGCGCTTCAGTGAAAAAACGTTCCACCCAGAACAAGGCGTTTGCTCCTGTAGGCACCAGCCGCTCCTTGCCGCCCTTACCCTGAACCCGGATGACGCCTTGACGAAAGTTTACGTTCGCAAGCTCAAGGGCCACCAGCTCCGTTACACGCAGGCCGCTGCCATATAGCACCTCGAGCATAGCTCGGTCTCGAAGCCCAAGCGCCGTATCCACATCTGGCGCGGCCAACAGATCTTCTACCTGACGCGAAGACAGGATAGCGGGGAGCGTTCGTTTTAGCCTGGGATGGGTCATGCCCTGGGTAGGGTCTTGATGAATGATTTCGCGCTTCAGCAGATAACGATAAAAACCGCGAACGGCGCTAAGCCAGCGAGCCGTGCTGCGCGTGCTCAGTCCTTGTTGCTGTAGCGCTTGATAACACGCCTGGAGGCTCGCGGGTGAAGCGTCCACTAAGCGGACTCCATCGTCCTCTTGCAGCAGCAGTTTCGCCGCTCGCTCTAGGTCGCGGCGATAGGCGTTGAGGGTATTGGACGATAAGCCCTTACTGAGCCAGAGATGGTCCAGGTAAGCGGCAATATGCTGGTCCTTTGACACACCCTCAGTACCGTCCAACGCCTCCTCCTGCCGGGGCCAATGCTGTCTTGGTTGTTAGGACGCGGCGCCCTATCCACAGCCCGGAGGGCCCGCGGGGCCAGTTGCCCAGGGCTACTTGATCTTTTCTTTTATCCTAGCGGACCGACCAGAGCGCTCACGCAGATAAAATAGCTTGGCCTGCCGAACATCGCCCCTGCGCTTGACTTCTATGCCGCTGATCAGCGGGCTGTGGGTCTGAAAGGTACGTTCAACGCCGACGCCGTGGGAGATTTTTCGTACGATGAAGGACGAGTTGATGCCTCGGTTTTTCACCCCAATTACAACGCCTTCGAACGCCTGCAGACGCTCCCGGGTGCCTTCCCTGACCCGAACCTGAACACTTACCGTATCTCCGGGATTAAATTCCGGGACCTCGGACATCTGACTGTTTTCGATTTCTTCAATTACTTTATTTCTACGCACTTCAGCTACTCCAAGCCTTCGGCTTCATTTAACGCAAACCACTCGTTTAGTATCAGGCGGTCTTCCTCTGAGAAAACGCGTCCGGTCAACAGATCAGGCCTTCGCTGCAGAGTGCGTAACAATGACGCCCGCCTCCGAAACTGTCCGATACGCCGATGATCTCCGCTCATCAGCACCTCAGGTACCTGATCGTCCTCAAAACTTTCGGGGCGCGTATATTGAGGGTAATCGAGCGTTCCATCAAGATAAGATTCGTCTTGAACCGAGAGATGATTGCCCAGAGTGCCCGGCAGGTGCCGAGCAATGGCATCGATCACGATCATAGCCGGCAGTTCACCCCCGCTGACCACATAGTCCCCAATTGAACATTCCTCGTCCACGTAGCGCGTCACGAAACGCTCATCAAGGCCTTCGTAGCGACCACAAATAATAATCATGCCCTCTAGCTTGCCGGTCTGCAGCGCTCTCTCTTGGTCAAACTGCGCGCCCTGAGGACTCATTAAGACCACGGGGCATTTAGCCGATGCGGCCTGCGGTGCCCGCGCCTTGGCGGCGTCTAGCGCCTGGCGCAGAGGATCGGCCATCATCACCATCCCCGCACCGCCGCCATAGGGCCGGTCATCCACGGTGCGATGTCGATCCTCGGCATAATCCCGGGGGTTAAAATGTTCCACCTCTAAAATACCCTGTCGTACTGCACGGGCCAGAACACCATATTCGGTGACCGCCTGGAACATTTGCGGCAACAGAGAAATTATTCCAATCCACATAGGCGCAGCGAGACCCTAGGTCCACTCCTCCATCCAGTTCACTTGAACTTCCTTTTTCGGCAAGTCCACGGTTAACGCGAACGCTCTCGTAAAGGGAATGAGGTGACTCTTCTCGCCCCCCTCAATCACCATCACCGGATGGGCTCCGGTTTCGAATAGTTGTTCGATGCGCCCCAATTGTATGCCCTGCTGGTTGACCACCGTACACCCGATAAGCTCATGCCAGAAATACTCGTCCTCCTGGGCCTCACCCAGCGCGGCCTTAGAAACCCCGATATGGGTGCCTATCATGTCCCTTGCAGACTCTGGCGCGGAGATCTTTGGCAACCGCACGAGGAACCCCCCGCGGTACTCGCGCCATTCAACGGTTTCGAGTAAAAACCAGTGGGGCTGGGTCTTATGCTGGAGGTGCCATGGCCGATAGTCGAAGAGATTTTCCGGGGGGCTGGTGAAGGACTGGAGGTATTGCCACCCCCTAATGCCGTGGGCCTTACCTAGCCGGCCGACAATGAGTATCGGGTGTTCTGTCGCATCCGCTCTTGGGAGCGCATCAAGATAGGCGATCATGGAAGCCGCCGCGTTTGTTTGATCTGGCGCCTGGCGTGCCGCTAGAGCATTTCCAGGCGCTGGTGAGATTATTCCGCAGGGGCGGCTTGCTTGCGCGCCTGGCCGATTAGCTGCTGCACTCGCTCGCTAGGCTTTGCTCCCACGCCGAGCCAATAATCCACGCGCGCCAAGTCTAGCCTAAGGCCCTCTTCCTGCCCCCTTGCCATGGGGTTGAAGAACCCGACGCGTTCAACAAAACGTCCGTCCCTTGATGCGGCTTTATCAGCCACGGTGACATGATAAAAAGGATGTTTTTTCGCGCCGTGGCGGGCAAGTCGAATGGTGACCATATCTGTCTCAGCTAGCTCTGCGATACTTTAGAGGTCGCGTATCATAAAGCAACCCAGGCTGCATGCAACCCTAAGCGACAGGGCGCTCCCGGCTGCCTTTTTAGGACCGGCCTAACGACGACGTACTCCGGGGGGCATGCCGCTACCAGGCATTTGCATACCCTGCATGCCGCGCATCATGCGCTGCATCCCGCCCTTGCGACTGACCTTCTTCATCATTTTTTGCATTTGCTTATGCTGCTTGAGCAGGCGATTCACATCCGCTATCTGAGTGCCGCTGCCGGACGCAATGCGCTGTTTCCGAGACGTATTGATCAGGTCCGGGAAACGGCGTTCCTTGACGGTCATGGAATCGATAATGACCCCCATCTTCTTAAATTGAGCGTCATTGGCCTGAGCCTGGGCGGCAGCAGGGAGCTGTCCCATACCCGGCAGCTTGTCCAGCATACTGCTCATACCGCCCATGCTCGCCATCTGTTCCAGCTGATCGCGAAAATCTTCCAGATCAAATTTGCGTCCCGTCTGCATTTTCTTGGCAAGCCGCTGGGCCTTACCTTTATCTACCTTGCGCTCTGCCTCCTCAATGAGACTCAGCACGTCACCCATACCTAGGATGCGAGACGCCACACGATCTGGATAGAAGGGCTCTAGGCCATCAGTCTTCTCCCCGATGCCCAGGAATTTAATAGGCTTGCCCGTGATCGTCCTAACGCTGAGGGCCGCCCCCCCTCTTGCATCACCATCGGTCTTCGACAGCACCACCCCGGTCAGAGGCAGGGCATCAGCAAATGCCTTTGCCGTATTGGCGGCATCTTGCCCCGTCATCGCATCCACTACGAAGAGCGTTTCGATCGGTTGCAATGCCCCATGCAGCGCCTGTATTTCGGCCATCATTTCATCATCTATGGCCAGGCGACCTGCAGTATCAACAATGAGAACGTCAGCAAGCTGAGCGTTCGCTTGCTTCAATGCTTCCTTGGCGATGGCAACCGGCTGCTGTTCCGCACTCGAGGAAATAAAGGTTGCCCCAACCTCCCGCGACAGAATTTCCAGCTGTTCGATGGCTGCCGGGCGGTAAACATCCGCACTGACCACGGCGACCTTTTTCTTGTTTCTCTCTTTGAGGAGCCGGGCGAGCTTAGCTACCAGGGTCGTCTTCCCTGCACCCTGCAGACCTGCCATGAGAATAACGGCCGGCGGTTTGGTAGCTAGGTTCAGCTCATCGTTTGCCGAACCCATGATGCGCACCAGCTCAGCGTGGACGATCTTGATAAAGGCTTCACCGGGATTAAGCTGGCTGCCCACATCCTGGCCAAGGGCCGTTTGCTTCACGTTGTCGGTGAATGTCTTCACTACCGACAGGGCGACATCGGCCTCCAGCAGAGCCATCCTGACATTACGCATGGCATCCGAAATATTGTCTTCGGACAAGCGCGCCTTGCCGCTAACCTCGCGCAGCGTTTGCGAAAGACGATCAGAGAGCGAATCGAACATAGGGTTTGATGCTTCCTAATGAAGGATACGGGAGTATATATCGAACCATGCCCGGGGCGTAGCGCATTGGACCTGGAGGGCTGCGCTTTAGGCGCTACCAGCATCTCCAGCGGGATACAGCTCAGCAAGGGAGACAGAGCGGCCGTCCGCTCGGACGACTCGGCAGTGCTCTCTTCTCAACAATCGAGGCTCTGGCACCCCGCAGGAGTGCGCGATGGTCTCTACTTCGCGCTGAAGGGCAGCAGCATAGTTTGCAACGCGCTTGCTTTTCTCGCCCACCACCAGCCCCCGCTGCAGCCTCTCGTCATGGGTCGTGATACCTGTGGGACAGGTATTTTTATTGCACTGAAGAGCCTGAATACAGCCCAGCGCAAACATAAAGCCTCGGGCAGAGACCGCAAAGTCACAGCCCATGCTGAGGGCCCAGGCTACCTTGCCTGGGTTCGTGAGCTTACCGCTGGCGATAATGCGAATACGCTGCCGCAGCCCATGCTTTGTCAGGAGGTCGACCACCAAGGGCAGACTCTCATGTAGGGGTAGCCCCATGTAGTCGATCAGACTGGCTGGCGCCGCCCCGGTTCCCCCATCTGCACTATCGATCGTTATAAAGTCGGGTGCGGCATCCACCCCTCGAGCCAGGATTTTGTGGCAAAGCTGTTCAAGCCACTCGCCCTCTCCAATCACCGCTTTGAAGCCCACGGGCTTCCCCGTAAGTTCGCGAATACGCGCGATCATATCAAGCAGATCATCGGCGGAATCAATGTCAGGGTGCCTGTTGGGGCTGATGGAACTTTCTCCTGCAGGAATGCCGCGAATAACGCTTATTTCGGGCGTTACCTTTTCAGCGGGTAAAATGCCCCCCTTCCCAGGTTTCGCCCCTTGGCTGAGCTTGATCTCGAACATTCGCACCTGCTCATGGCTGGCCACCTGCCGCAGTCGGGCCTCGTCTAGCCGCCCACTGGATCCGCATACGCCGAACTTGGCCGTACCGATCTGAAAAACAATATCTGCTCCTCCTTTGAGGTGCGCCTCCGAGAGCCCTCCTTCTCCTGTATTCATCCAGATTCCCGCTTCCCGCGCGCCCCGAGATAACGCCAGGGTGGCGGGCTTCGAAATCGCGCCATAGCTCATGCCGGAGATATGAAAGACAGAGGCCACCGCATAGGGCGTGCGTGCGCCCGGTCCAATAGTGATTGCTGACGTTTTAAGCGCCTCCGACTCGAGCATGGGGTAAGCGCAGTTGGCGAAGAGCACGGTACCGACCGGCCTAAGGTCTCGGCTTGAGCCAAATGCCACGGTGGTGTCTACAGCCTTCGCGGCTCGATAGACCCAGCTTCTTTCCGCTCGATTGAAGGGCAGCTCCTCTCGATCCATGGCAAAAAAGTACTGTCGAAAGAATTCGCCCAGGTCCTCGAAGAGGTAGCGAAAGCGGGCCAGCAACGGAAAGTTTCTGCGCAGGGTGTGACGGGTTTGGAGCCGGTCTATAAAATAAAGCGCCACCGCAAAAAGAAAAAGCAGGCCGATGCAGGCGATAAAGGCCTGGGCCATAAAGAATAGGATTTCTCCCGTTAACTGCATCATTTTAAGCTCTCCCTGCTGGCTTGAAGGCCCCTCTTGCCCTACACGTTATCGCGCTCAACGCCTTAGATGCGTTGCGCTGCGCTCTTTTCGACTTCTTGAGGTTGTGCCACACTTCTCTCACCTTTTGTGGCTCAAAGATAACATCATCATTAGCTCATCGAACCTGGAGCAGTGTGAATGCCTGCTGTAGTTCCCACCCTGTCTGCCCTGGCCCTCCTGGGCTACCTCCTGGCCTTTGGTCACCTTTGGCGGTCTTTGCAGCACAGCTCGGGCCAACTCGGGATCACTGCTGAGGTACAGAGCACGCTCCTTGGTCCTTCCGTAGCCCTCATCATGCTGTCTGCGGTACTGTGCCACGGGTTTGCATCGACTTTGTTGATGGTTAAACCGGAGGGCGTTTACTTTTCCCTCCCCTATGTGAGCAATATTATCAGTCTGATTCTGACCCTGATGATCACGGTTAGCAGCCTTCGTATTCCAACTTCAAGTTTGTTTTTACTCGTCCTTCCCATCGGCGGTTTGCACCTGCTGGCCATCAATCTGCTGTCACCGACAGCCGAAAACCTGCTGCCGCTTAGCCGCCAGCTTTTCTTACATATCCTGCTATCCCTCAGCGCATACGCCATTTTGATGGCAGCAGCCCTACACTCTATTTTGCTTGCTGTCCGGGAATCCTCATTGAAAAAACTGGGCACTCGCCGGCTCATCGTGCTTCCTCCGCTGGAAACCATGGAAGCGCTCCACCTCTTTATGATCTGGAGCGGGCTTGGCCTGCTCTCGTTATCCATCCTCAGCGGCGTCGTTATTCTAGACGACATGCTGGAACAGCGCCTGGCTCACCACACCTTACTTACCGGCCTCTCTTGGCTGGTTTACGCGAGCTTCTTGGTGGGCCACTACGTGCTGGGCTGGCGGGGCATCACTGCCGTTCGCTGGAACCTATCCGCCTTTGCGCTCTTGCTCCTGGGTTACCTGGGCAGCAAATTTGTACTGGAGTATTTACTGTCTAATGGCGCTTGAAGATGTCCCCATCATTTACCTCGTCGCCAGCATCCTGGTGTTGGTCCTAGTCTCTGCTTTTTTCTCCGGCACTGAGACCGCCATGATGGCCCTAAATCGATACCGTCTAAGGCATCTTGCCAAACGTGGGCATCGGGGGGCGCGGCTGGCCAGCAGGATGCTGCAACGACCGGACCGACTGCTTGGCGTGATTTTGGTGGGCAACAACCTAGTCAATTTTACTGCCGCCACCATCGCCACCGTCATTGGCATATTACTGCTGGGCGAAACTGGCGTGCTGCTGGCGCCCTGGGTTCTGACCCTCATCTTTCTGATCTTCGCGGAGGTTGCGCCCAAAACCCTCGCGGCAGAGAGAACCGAGAGCTGGGCCTTCAAAGCGGTCTTCGTGCTGCAGCCCATCGCCCGCGTCCTGCATCCTGCGGTGCTCTTCGTGAACACATTCAGCAATGCTCTGGTCCGCCCCCTGCTGGGCAGCCAACAACGGCAAGATGACCAGCTGACGACGGATGAGCTGAAAACCGTTGTCGTTGAGGGTGCCACGGCCGTTGGCGAACGCCAGACCATGCTGGCGCGAATTCTCGATCTGGAGTCCGTCACCGTGGATGACATCATGGTGCCGAGAAGTGAGGTCGTGGGAATCAATATTGATGATGACCTCGGAGAAATCCTAGACATCGCGGCAGCCAGCCAACATACCCTCTTACCTATCTATAAAGAAAATTTCGGCAACGTCATTGGCATCTTGCACCTGCGTCGGCTTTCCCGGCTATTGCACTCTGACGAAATCACCAAGGCAGATATCCTGCAGCTAACGCGAGAACCCTATTACGTGCCCGAGGCCACGCCTCTGCATACACAGCTACTTAATTTCCAAAAGGAAAAGCAGCGGATCGCTCTGGTGGTAGATGAATACGGTGACGTCCAAGGGATCGTTACCCTGGAGGACATCCTGGAAGAAATCGTCGGGGAATTCACCAGTGATTACGCAGCCAACATGCCAGAGATATCGGCTCAGGAAGACGGATCCTATGTTATCGACGGCATGGCGGTCCTGCGAGACATCAACCGAGCACTGCGCTGGGAGTTACCTACTCACGGCCCCAAAACTTTAAACGGACTGGTTCTGGAGCGGCTGGAGATGATTCCTGAGTCCAATGTCTGCACTCAGATCGACGCCTATAGGATCGAGACCCTACAGATCAAGGACAACATCATTAAGACCCTGGCCATTAGAGAAATTGGTCAGGCGTCCCAGGAGGAAGCAGAGGAAGCGCCTCTGCTCTCCGCTAGCGATCCGCAGCCCAGCGCCGATTCATTGCCGAAATAATGGCGTTCAGGCTGGCCGTCATGGTGTTGCGACTGAGGCCAATCCCAAAGCAGCGACCCTGGTCATCTCCCTCAATAGACAGGATGCAGATTGCCTGTGCATCGCTGCCGCTCCCCATGGACTGTTCCTGGTAGCCGGCAATGACCAAGGGTTCGTTCAGAGTCTCGACCATGGCGTTAACAAAGGCCTCCAGCGGGCCGCTCCCTTCGCCATCGATGGTCAAGGTATTGTCCGCTACGCAGACGCGCGCGATGCAGCGTTGATCTTGCTCTTTTCCAGCCAACAGGTCGTAGCTAAGGAGCTGGTAAGGTTCGTCGTTCACCGCGTAGGTTGTGAGCAGCGCCTGGTAAATTTCATCTGGCTTAACTTCCCGATCGAGCTCTTCTGTCAGCTGCTGCACGCAGCCGCTGAATTCCACCAGGAGGTCTCGTGGCAGGGTGAGTCCGAAGTGTTCTTCCAGCAAGAAGCCCACACCACCCTTACCTGACTGACTGTTCACGCGAACGGTTTCCTTATAGGAGCCACCCACATCTTCAGGGTCGATAGGAAGATACGGAACCTCCCAATGACTCCTGTCCACCTGCGCCATGCCCTTTTTAATCGCATCTTGGTGGGACCCAGAAAAAGCCGTGAACACCAAGTCGCCAGCGTAGGGGTGACGCTCATGGACCGCGAGCTTGTTAACCGCTTCCACGGTTTTACGGATGTCCGGCATGGCTCGCAAATCCAGCATCGGGTCAACGCCCTGGCTGAATAAATTCATAGCCATGGTGACCAGGTCACAATTACCGGTGCGTTCTCCATTACCGAAGAGCGTGCCCTCCACGCGCTGGGCACCCGCCATCAAGCCGAGTTCGGTGGCAGCCACGCCCGTGCCACGATCGTTGTGAGTATGCAGGCTGATGACGGCATGCTTGCGTCGCTCAAAGTGCCGGCAAAACCACTCAATTTGATCCGCATAAATGTTAGGCGTGGACATCTCCACCGTGCTGGGCAGATTAATGATCATGGGGTCTTCTTCAGACGCGCCCCAGGTATCCGCCACCGCCGTACAAATTTCCGCCGCGAAATCCAGCTCAGTGCCGGTAAAACTTTCTGGCGAGTACTCAAAGGCTGCATGACCGCTGAAACCAGCAAGCCCCTGCTTCACGATCTCAGTCCCTGATACGGCCAGATCAATAATGCCCTGCCGATCCATTCCAAAGACGACGCGTCGCTGTAGCTCTGACGTTGAGTTATAGAGGTGGAAGATCACGCTCTTCGCGCCTTCCAGTGCTTCCACCGAGCGTTGAATCAGCTCCTCCCTGGCCTGGCACAGAATCTGAACGCTGACGCCATCAGGAATCCTATCCTCCTCAATAATCCGCCGAATAAAATCAAAGTCGGGTTGTGATGCTGCGGGAAAACCAACCTCAATTTCAGCGAAGCCAATGGACAGCAACAGCTCCCACATTTGGAGCTTTTCCTCCACCGTCATAGGGTCAATGAGCGCCTGATTACCATCCCGCAAATCCACGCTGCACCAGCGCGGAGCCTGGTCAAGAACCTTGCTAGGCCATTGCCTATCTTCAATATCGATGGGTTTGAAGGCGGTGTATTTTTCAAAGGGCATGCTCCCCTTTGCGCGTCCGCTCGGTATTTGATTCCTCATCTTCTCTCTCTTCTTAGGTGGCCGTGTGGCCTTACCTATTCAAAACAGGTTTGGACGATTCGCTAAGTCTACCTGACCATGCAGGCTCTGTCGGTTTCGTCCGTTGTAAAAATTTCTGGGTGGGCAAGCCCTGGGGTGTGATGTTATCGCCGGAAACCCGGCAGCAGAGCGAGTAGAGAGACCAGGCAGAGGGACACACAGGCCGACCTGGCGATAGCCGAGGTAGAGCGAGCGAAGTGATCTGGGTTGATGTACCTGTTCATGCTGCCAATATAAAACTCGAACAATATTTTGCAAGGCCTTCTTACGCACAAAGTCCGCCTGCCAACGCAAATCACCGGTAGTGGATGGCCACCTTATCAGACACCCGCATCGCCTTGCTGCGTGCATCCTCGGGTGTTGCTGCCAGCGCCAAGGCCACGCCAACTCTGCGCGCTCCATCGACACTGGGCTTGCCGAACAACCGTATCTGGGTATCGGTCTCCCGCAAGGCCTGCTCAAGCCCGCCAAAGGAGAGGGCCGAGGAGGTCCCCTGAGCCAGAATCACTGCGGATGCCGCCGGCCCATGGAAACGAATAGTGGGAATAGGGAGACCAAGAATCGCACGAGCATGCAGGGCAAATTCGCTCAAATCTTGACTGATCAGGGTGACCATACCCGTATCGTGAGGGCGAGGGCTTACCTCTGAGAAGTAGACCTCGTCTCCCTTGATGAAGAACTCCACGCCGAACAGTCCCCAACCGCCCAAGGCCTGAGTAACGGCTGCAGCAATATCCTTGCACCGCTGCAGCGCCAGTGTCGACATGGGCTGAGGCTGCCAGGACTCCCGGTAATCACCGCCCTGCTGACGATGGCCGATGGGTTCACAAAATGCGATCCCGTCTCGGCTCTGAACCGTCAGGAGCGTTATCTCAAAATCAAAGTCGATGAAGGCTTCAACAATGACCTTTCCGGCAGTGCCTCGAGCCCCTTGAACAGCGTCCTGCCAGGCTCGATCAATATCTTCGGGCTTCTGCACCGTTGACTGCCCCTTACCGGAACTGGACATTACCGGCTTTACAACACAGGGCAAGCCGATGGCTGCCACTGCGGCTCGATAGGCTTCCTCGGTCTCGGCAAAGAGATAGGCCGATGTGGCAATGCCAAGATCTTCTGCCGCCAATAGCCGAATCCCCTCACGATTCATCGTCTGTTGGGCTGCCCTGGCCGTGGGCACCACGCGCTGACCCTGGCCCTCCAGCTCCACGAGCACCTCGGTTGCAATCGCTTCAATCTCAGGCACTACGATGTCTGGTTGCTCTCTCTGGATTACCGAACGGAGCGCCTCTGGGTCAAGCATGTTGATCACGTGGCTGCGATGCGCGACATGCATGCCCGGGGCGTGTTCATATCGATCTACAGCAATGACCTCAACGCCCATCCGCTGTAGCTCAATAATGACCTCCTTTCCTAGCTCACCACTGCCCAGCAACATCACCTTGGTCGCGGAGGGCGTTAGCGCCGTGCCGATGTGCTCCGGCAGCCCGGGCTGGTGCAGCTCATTCATCTCCGGATAGCTCCGTCTGCTGGGGCGTTAGCGCCTCTCGAAAGTGCTGAGCATTTTCCACGTAATGGTGCGCGCTGAGCCGTATCGAGTCGCCCTGCTCCGTGCTTAGGGTCCTTACAATTTTTCCAGGAGATCCCATCACCACCGAATTATCAGGTATTTCCTTTCCTTCAGTGACCAGCGCATTAGCTCCGATTAAACAATTTTTGCCTATCTTTGCGCCATTGAGAATGACCGCGTTAATCCCGATCAACGAACCCTCCCCAATTTCACAGCCATGCAGCATCACCTTGTGCCCAACCGTGACATGGGGGCCAATGGTGAGCGGGAAACCGGGGTCTGTATGCAGCACCGCACCGTCTTGAACATTTGAACCTTCGCCCACCGTGATCAGTTCGTTATCGCCACGCAATACCGCGTTGAACCAAACGCTGGCGTTCTCCTCAAGCCGAACGTTCCCGATCACCGAGGCGCTGTCTGCCACCCAAGCGCCTGGCTCAACGCCAACCGCCAGATTCCCAAGCTGATAAAGCATCTGTCTCTCCTTTCCACCTTCTGCTTCTGCATGGTAATCAACGGCCCACGTTTAACCAACGTTGTTTCTAGTGCCGCTCCTCTTCTCGGCGAGCTATAATTTCCGGATGAATTTTTGCAGCCACTGCGGCGCTACAGTCAAAAGTATGATTCCCGAGGGCGACACGCGCCTGCGTGCCGTCTGCAGCGCCTGCAATACCATTCACTACAGCAACCCAAAGGGGGTTGCGGGCACCCTACCCACCTGGGGTGACCGGGTTCTCCTCTGCCGACGCGCTATCGAGCCGCGAAAAGGCTACTGGACCCTACCGGCTGGTTACCTTGAGAATCACGAATCTATCGTCGACGGCGCGAGACGAGAAACCCAGGAAGAAGCCAATGCGAAGCTGAACGAGCTACAGCTCTATACGGTGTTTAGCCTACCTCACATTTCTCAGGTCTATGTTTTCTTTAGAGGGCCCCTGGATCGGCCCGAATTCAGTAGCGGCGAGGAGTCCCTCGAGGTTGCGCTGTTTTCTGAACCGGATATCCCCTGGGATAAGTTGGCCTTTCCCGTGGTCACCGACACCCTGGAGCACTACTTCAGAGACCGAAAGGAAGCGGCATTTCCTGTGCACTACGCTGAGATAAACTTTCCAAAGCGGCGCTAGCTACAGGACGGATCGGGCGTTTCTAAAGAGGCGCAGCCAAGGCCCATCCTCTCCCCAATCAGGATCCTGATAAACGTTCTGTACCGACCGAAAAACCCGCTCTGGGTGCGGCATCATGCTTAGGATTCTGCCCTCTGCAGCAACCAGGCCAGCTAGCCCATCAGGTGCCCCGTTGGGGTTTTCGGGGTAGGTTTGT
>MDTB01079769.1_pt1 | contig 22432 bp, 25 predicted proteins | sample 811161 | NCBI WGS metagenome assembly MDTB01 (sample SAMN05326650, study PRJNA326480) | marine metagenome | isolation source: seawater | place: Mediterranean Sea | collected 2009 | reverse complement strand
TGCCCCTTTGCACAGCGGACCCATCCGTTGTCACTTAGCACAACGGTTACCTGTTCTGAAGCAACAAGCTGATCTTCACGAAGCGCCCGCGCCTCCTGCCGGACCACAATTGGCGATCGTCGATCATCGCCGTAGTTTTCAGCATCCTTTGTCAGCTCGTCACGAATCAATTTAGTCATTTTTGCGTGCGAGCCCAAAATACTCTCAAGATACTCACGTTCACTCTCAAGTTCGTTTTGCTCGGCCTCTATTTTAACCTCCTCGAGTTTTGCTAAATGGCGCAAGCGAAGGTCGAGGACGGCACTTGCCTGAGTCTCGCTCAGAGCAAATCGCTTCATTAATTCAATTTTGGGTGCATCCCCTTCCCGAATGATGCGGATTACCTCATCGATATTAAGGTAAGCGATAAAATAACCCTCTAGGATATGCAACCGGTCCATTACTTGATCGAGGCGGTGCGTCAATCGACGCGTGACCGTATCACGACGCCACCCTAACCACTCGCCCAAGATCGAAGGCAACGTTTTGACTTGTGGGCGACCATCCACCCCTATCATGTTCAGATTGACGCGATAAGTTTTTTCGAGATCAGTTGTTGCAAACAAATGAGGCATAACTTCTTCGACATTCACTCGGTTGGAACGTGGCGTCAACACCAACCGAATTGGGTTTTCATGGTCTGATTCATCACGCAAATCAACAATCATGGGTAATTTCTTCACCTGCATTTGTGCAGCGATTTGCTCGAGGATTCGTGCTGGCGAAGCCTGATGGGGTAACGCATTTATGACAATATCACCATCCTCAAAGACATAAGTCGCTCGCATCCGAATCGAACCATTTCCGTTCTCATAGATGTTTACGATATCAGCGGACGAAGAGATGATTTCCGCGGTTGTGGGATAATCAGGACCGGGCACGAAACGCATGAGATCAGTAACCGTGGCATTTGGATCGTCCAGCAAATGAATTGCCGCGTTAACCACTTCGCGCAAGTTATGGGGCGGTATATCTGTCGCCATTCCGACTGCAATACCCGTAGTCCCGTTAAGTAAAATCGAGGGTACTCTAGCCGGAAGTAATTTCGGTTCCTTTAAGGTCCCGTCAAAATTAGGTTGCCAGTCGACGGTTTCTTGGCCCAGCTCATCCAACATAATCTTCGCAATCGGGGTCAGACGCGCCTCGGTGTAACGCATGGCTGCAAAACTCTTTGGATCATCCGGGCTCCCCCAGTTTCCCTGACCATCAACGAGTGGGTATCGCGTGGAGAAGGGCTGCGCAAGCAAAACCATGGCCTCATAACAAGCAGAGTCTCCATGGGGGTGGAACTTACCTAAAACGTCACCAACCGTCCTCGCTGACTTCTTATGTTTGGACTGGGCTGACAGACCGAGTTCACTCATTGCATAGACGATGCGTCTCTGAACGGGTTTAAGACCATCACCAATATGAGGCAGTGCACGGTCAAGGATGACGTACATGGAATAATCGAGGTACGCCTTCTCGGTATAAGTTTTTAACGGAAGCCGTTCGAAAGCTTCAGTGGATTCAAGAGCCAATTGAAAAACCTTTGAGTGGATGGAAAGACCCAAACGCTACCGGTGGATTCATCCGTAAGCAAGGTACTCAGGAACCTAAGCGTAAAAAAAGGAAATATATCCATCTCAGAAGCCCAATCACGATCCCTCCCAATAGAGAAAGAATCGGTGTAAATTCAATTATAGATAAACCGAATCAATGTAGAACGACAAATTCGACATCGAATATTTTATTTTCGGATAAATTTACAATTAACTTTTAAAAAAGGAGACTGAATTGAATCCGGATGTTCGTGCTTTTTTTGATTCAGATACTTGGACTCTGAGTTATCTCGTAAAAGACCCTAACTCAAATGCTTGCGCCATCATCGATCCCGTACTCGATTATGATCCGGCGAGTGGTCAGACCCAGACCAAAAATGCAGATCAAGTAATCTGCATGATCGAATCCGAAAACCTGTCCGTAGAATGGATCATCGAAACACATGTGCATGCAGACCACTTATCTGCCGCGCCATATCTCAAAAAGAAACTAGGTGGGAGGATTGGTATCGGATCCTACATCACCGACGTTCAAAAAGTCCTCCGCGATCTTTTCAATATGGAGAACGAGTTTCAAAGTGATGGCTCTCAGTTCGACCGGCTATTCACTGACGGTGACACCTTTCGCATCGGAGACCTGAATGTGACCGCAATGCATACACCGGGCCACACACCAGCGTGCATGAGCTATCACACCGGCGACGCACTCTTTGTTGGAGACACCATTTTTATGCCAGATTCTGGGACGGCACGCTGCGATTTCCCGGGCGGCGATGCGCGAGCCCTCTACCAGAGCATTCAAAGACTCCTCGCGTTACCGCCGGAGACGCGGATGTTCATATGTCATGACTACATGCCGAACGGTCGCGAAATGCAGTATCAAACTACTATCGCGGAGCAAAGGGCCAAGAACCTTCATGTGCACGCAGGAATCTCTGAGAATGAATTTGTGTCCATGCGCTTGGCGAAAGACAAAACACTCAATATGCCCGCGCTGATCTTGCCCTCGATACAAGTAAATATACGAGCAGGAGAGCTTCCTCCGGCAGAAGATAATGGCATACGCTATTTAAAAATCCCGATTGATGCCGTCTGAGGAGGAATTATGATTATTCGTAAACTTACACCAGACCTAGCTGTCGCTGACCAGCTAACGCTTGATGATCTGGATGCGGTGAAAGATGCCGGATTCAAGGCTGTAATCTGTAACCGTCCTGATGAGGAGGGCGAACCGCATGCGGAGGCTGAGGCTATGGCCAAAAAAGCGAGCGTACTCGGCCTCGAATTTCGATATTTGCCGGTAAATGGTGGAAATATTACGGACAGAGACGTCGAACAGCATGCCGCGGTTTTGGCCGAAGTGCCTGCCCCAGCCCTTACTTACTGCCGTTCGGGAACTCGCTGCGCTAAATTGTGGGCACTAGCAGAGGCTGGTAAGCGGGACGTGAATACGCTAGTCGAGACCGTCGACAAAGCTGGTCTCAGCATCGTCGATATCACGCACCGTCTGTAACTGATGACGTGGCATAGGGAAAACGTACCACAGCAGCGGCCTCAGACCTATTGAGATGTCATTGTGACGGTGTGGGAGATTTCCCCGATACCCGCAGTTGCCGAAAATCCCCTTGGATGAATTGTGGCCTATCGAGAACCTAATCAACGGGAGCTCAATAGTTCTCGAAAAGGGCGTTCACCTGCCAAAGCTAGAGTGGCCTCATCTTCAACCCAACCGGAGGCGACCAGCAAGCCTTTTCGTAAGTCCCAGTTAACTTCAGAAAGCAACTGATAAGCACGCTCCTCACCAATGCCATCGATCTGTCCAGCCAGGATCCGTGCCTGACGATCTTTCAATTTCTCATTGGTGGCTCGAACACACAACATCTCATTACCCAGGACTCGGCCAAGTTGGGTCATTAATGCGGTCGAAAAACAGTTTAAAAGCGCCTTCTGTGCGGTACCCGCACCCAAACGTGTCGATCCTGCCAGCACTTCGGATCCGGTCGCCGTTACCAACGGATGATCTGCGATTTCAATCAGCCGACCCCTCGGATTGGAGCTCACACCGATGGTCAGCGCACCCCGTGCGATGGACGACTCGAGGATCTGACAGGTAAAGCGAGTATTCCCTGATGCTGTAATACCAATTACGACATCCAAATCGGATACGGAACAATTGTCCACCTCACGTCTTGCCGCCGAGGCATTATCTTCAGCGCCCTCAACCGACACAGACAAAGCCCTAGAACCGCCAGCAATCAAATACGCAACCCGACTCATGGGCCAGCCAAAGGTTGGCACTAATTCAACGCCGTCTTGCACCCCGATACGAATGGAACAGCCTGCGCCTGCATAGACCAACCTACCCTCTCCACCGCGAAGTCGTTCAGCGGCCGCCTCAACCGCTAGAGCAATGGGGTGAGAAATCTTTTGGACCATATCAATCGCACTCGCCTGCGATGCAAGAAGTCGCCTCAGCTGTTCAGAGACAGGCAACCGATCAAACTCACGACCGTCGGGATCAACAACTTCAGTTGGTGGCAACGTTAGCTTTTTTTTGTCCATGCATCTTTTAAGGTAACTGAGCGGTTATAGATTAGCCTACCTTGGCCGCTGGCTGGGTCTTGCTTGAAAAATCCAACACGCTCAAATTGAAAAAATGTCTCAGGCATCAAGCATCCTAGGGCTGGCTCAACCTGTGCTGTGCCGAGAGTTAACGACATTGGGTTAATTACAGACGAGGGGTCCTCATAGTTACCAGGATCGGGAACAGTAAACATTCGATCATATAAACGCACATCCACCTCTTGAGCAGATTCCGCATAAACCCAGTGAATTGTACCCTTCACCCTGCGACCAGACTGATCTTGCCCCGAGCGTGTCTCCGGATCGTAGCGAACATGCACCTCCTTGACCCCACCCTTCTCATCAAGCACCGCATCCTCAAAATCAACGATAAATCCGTACTTCAATCGAACACTACCGCCTGGAACCAGCCTGAAAAAACCGTCCGGTGGATACAACTCAAAGTCTAAGCGATCGATGTACAACTCTTGTCCGAAAAACACTGTACGCGAGCCCAATTCGGGGCGCTTCGGGTGCCAGGGAACCTTTATTGCCAGTGGTCCTCGGTCCCAATTCGTAACAACAACTTTCAGAGGATCCATTACCGCCATGGCTTTATGTGCCCGACTCTCTAGATCGTCACGTATTGAGCCTTCAAGAATTTGTAGTTCAATGGTATTCGGCTTGCGTGTCACACCGATACGCTCGCAGAACAGTCGGATACCCTCTGGCGAAAATCCACGACGCCGCATCCCCGCAATTGTGGGCATCCGAGGATCATCCCAGCCCGACACATAACCTCCCTGCACAAGGGTATTGAGTTTACGCTTGCTGGTTACCGTACCCTCAAGTTCAAGGCGGCTAAATTCGGTTTGCTTTGGTCGACTCGGTAGCGGGAGCTTTTTCAAAAGCCACTCATAAAGCGGTCTGTGATCCTCGAATTCAAGCGTGCAAAGAGAGTGAGTCACTCCTTCAATCGCATCGCTCTGGCCATGGGCGTAGTCATAAGTCGGGTAGATGCACCATCTGTCGCCGGTGCGCGGATGCTTGGTATGACGGATTCGGTAAAGCGCTGGATCGCGCAAATTCATGTTTGGGGCCGACATTGATATCTTTGCACGTAAGACTGCGGCGCCCTCAAACATCTGTCCGTCGCGCATCTTTAAAAAGAGCGCCTCATTTTCCCCAGCTGACCGTTCCCGGTAAGGGCTATCGACGCCAGCCTCCTTGAGAGTACCTCGATTTTTGCGCATTTCTTCTGCGGACTGCTCGTCCACATATGCGTCGCCATTACGGATAAGGTGCAATGCCCAATCAAAAAGCTTCTCGAAGTAGTCGGCTGTATGGCAGAGCTCTGACCACTCAAAACCCAGCCAACGCACATCCTCTTCGATAGCATCGATATATTCCTGAGACTCTTTGTCAGGGTTGGTGTCATCAAACCGCAGATTGCAGCGACCACCAAATTCTGCAGCCAGCCCGAAATTCAAACAAATGCTCTTGGCGTGTCCTACATGCAGATAGCCATTTGGCTCTGGAGGAAACCGCGTCACGACCCGGTCGATTTGGCCCTGCCTGATCTGATCTGAAATCTTTGTGCGAATAAAATTTGTGGGTTTCTCGCTCACGGCTACACCATCAATATTGCAGCCAGTTGCTTACGGCCTGCGCGTGCCCGCGAATCCTCATTACCCAAACGATCGAAGATCTGAATCAGCAAAAGCCTCGCGGCGTCTTCGCTATATTGCCGGTCTGTCCGAACAATCGTCAAAAGATTCTCGATCGCTGTTTCAACGTCATCCGATACCATCAGGTGCACCGCGAAAAAATATCGTGCTTCGCTGTCAGCGTCGTTAGAACCGAGGCGTGATTCACACGTCGCGCGATCAGGTGCTCCATTGAGTAAGTCTTGAAAGACCTTTCCGGCCAAAATCGATTTCGCTCGAGGATCCATTTTTTTCGCATCGGGAAGACGCTCGATAATTGCTTCGGCACTCGCCGAATCACCGTTCCTCAATAACGCCTGCGCCATATCAAGATACGCGTCATAGTTTTCAGGATCGTCGGCTGTGATCAACTGATACAGCGCAATTGCTTCTTCGTACTGACCGCGTTCAACAAGCTCAGCTGCTCGCTCAAGTGGCGACGCCTCGACTCTCTCTACGTGCTTATCGAGCATCGCCCTAATCTCACCCTCGGACAGCGCGCCCATAAAATGATCAGCAGGCTGTCCGTCCTTAAACAGCACAACTGTCGGTAATGAGCGAACACCCATCCCTGCGACTAGCGTCTGCTCTGCATCAGAATCGACTTTGGCCAAAATAAAAGCGCCAGCGTATTCATCTGCCAGCCTCTCAAGTATGGGTCCCAGACTTTTGCAGGGGCCACACCAATCAGCATAAAAGTCGACCAAAACAGGAGTTTCCAGTGATTTTTTTAAAACATCTGCCTCAAATGTTTCAGATGAGACTTGGATTGAGTGAACGTTGGACATAACAACCTGTAAGTTTCGTAAATTCGCGACCAAGTATACCCTGTCGTGACCTTCTGAAGTGAGTGTGCGTATGCAATTGAGTGACAGACAGCAGGAAATCATAGATGAGTTTGAGTTTTATGATTCTTGGATGGACAAATATCAGTACCTTATTGATCTCGGGAAAGACCTTGAACCACTCGAGGAGGCAGAAAAAAATGAGACGAATTTGGTTAGGGGCTGCCAGTCGCAGGTATGGATGATAGTCAGTGGACACTCAGATAATGTTGAAGTACGGGCCAACTCAGACGCTGCCATCGTATCGGGACTGATTGCATTGGTAGTTCGATTGTACTCCAACGCTTCAGCTGAAGAAATCGTAAAAACTGAACCCGAATTTGTCGAGGCCATCGGTTTATCACAACATTTGTCACCAACAAGGGCGAATGGGCTAGCCTCGATGCTGCAACGGCTGAAGGCAGATGCCGCAAACTTAATTGCAAATTCATAACTAAATCTTGATATAGGACTTAATTGGTCCTATATAATACCGGCCAGAAATGGGAATGTGATACATCAATGGTTCGGCTCTCAAAACTAACTGATTATGCCTCTGTGATCCTAGCTCAGATGGCAAAAAAGCCTGACATTTTATGGTCGGCAGGGCAATTGGCTGAGGAATCGGCCATCCCAAAGCCCACCTGCATCAAATTATTGAAGTTGCTGGTCAAGGGCGGAGTTCTAACCTCAATACAGGGTTCACGGGGCGGTTACAGCCTCGCAAAAAGTCCATCACGTATCCCCGTTAAGGCGATTATCGAGGCCATTGAGGGACCAACGGCCATAACTGAGTGCGGAACAGATGAAACCCTGTGCCGGCTCACCGACCACTGCTCAGTGATGTCACGGTGGCGGGAATTGGGCGATCAGGTCAACCACATACTGACAAAAACCACGTTAGAAGATCTGATCAGCCCACATACGCTCTACACGCGACCCGATCGCCGGATAGAGACTTTAGAGGTGCATTGATGAGCCAACAAGAAATCGATCAACTAGTCGACCAAGACTACAAGTACGGATTTATCACCGATATTGAATCCGATACCTTACCGCCGGGACTGAATGAAGATGTAATTCGCGAGATTTCAGCACGTAAAGGTGAGCCAGAATGGTTGTTAGAATGGCGCCTTGAGGCATACGCAAAATGGCTCGAGATGACGTCACCCGACTGGGCGCACCTCGACTACTCCCCAATTGATTTTCAGGCGATAAGTTACTTTTCTGCTCCCAAAAAACAGGGTGACGGGCCGAAGAGCTTAGACGAAGTTGATCCTGCGTTGATAGAGACCTATAACAAGCTCGGGATACCACTCGAGGAACAGAAAATGCTCTCAGGTGTGGCCGTCGATGCGGTCTTTGACTCGGTGAGCGTAGTGACCACCTTCAAAGAAAAGTTGCACGAAGCGGGTGTTGTCTTTTGTCCGTTGTCTGAGGCAGTACATTCGCATCCCGAGCTTGTCAAAAAATTCTTGGGTTCTGTTGTGCCACAAAACGATAACTATTACGCGGCCCTGAATTCAGCAGTCTTTTCGGATGGATCCTTTGTCTTTATCCCGAAAGGCGTCCGTTGTCCGATGGAACTATCCACCTACTTCCGAATTAACCAGCAAAATACAGGGCAATTTGAGCGCACGTTGATTGTGGCAGAAGACAACTCATACGTTTCTTATCTCGAAGGCTGTACCGCGCCACAACGTGATGAAAATCAATTACATGCGGCCGTGGTTGAACTTATCGCAGGAGCTGATGCTGAAATTAAATATTCGACCGTTCAAAACTGGTTTGCCGGCGACGACGACGGTAAGGGAGGCATTTATAATTTCGTAACCAAGCGCGGTGAGTGCCGGGGTGATCGCTCCAAAATTAGTTGGACCCAGCTCGAGACCGGCTCCGCAATCACATGGAAATATCCAAGCTGTGTGCTGAAAGGCGCTGACTCAGTAGGTGAATTCTACTCAGTCGCTGTCGCTGGTAAAAAACAGCAAGCGGATACCGGAACCAAGATGATTCACATTGGGCCAAGAAGCCGCTCGACGATCATTTCAAAAGGAATTTCTACGGCCCGTGGTCAGAATGCCTACAGGGGACTCGTTAAAGTCATACCCGGCGCAATTGATGTGCGTAACTTCACCCAATGCGATTCATTACTTATTGGTGACCAGTGCGGGGCACATACATTTCCTTATGTTGAGGCTCAAGAACCCAGTGCTCAACTTGAGCACGAAGCGACCACATCAAAAGTCAGTGATGATCAGCTGTTCTATTTGAGGACACGTGGTATGAGCGAAGAGGACGCACTGAATATGGTGGTTAACGGTTTCTGCAAGGAAGTGTTCCAAAAACTTCCGATGGAGTTTGCGGTCGAGGCCGAAGCGCTACTCGGAATAACACTTGAAGGAGCAGTGGGCTGATGCTGAGTATTCAGAATCTACACGCCAAGGTCGACGATAAACCTATACTCAACGGGATCAACCTCAATATTAATCAGGGCGAAGTGCATGCGATCATGGGACCAAACGGCTCCGGAAAAAGCACCCTGGCCTCGATTCTAGCCGGTCGTGATGACTACGAGGTCACCGACGGTGAGGTCATCTATATGGGCCAGAATCTTTTGGAGCTTGAGCCCGAGGAACGGGCGTGGGCGGGGATCTTCCTCTCATTCCAATACCCCGTCGAGATTCCGGGCGTAAAGAATATCTATCTATTGAAAGCAGCGGTTAACGCGATCCGAGAGCATCGCGGACTTCCTGAATTGAAAGCCGGTGACTTCCTAAAGCTAGTCCGAGAAAAACTTAAGGTCATGCAGATGAACGAAGCCTTTCTTCACCGGAATGTAAATGAAGGTTTCTCGGGCGGCGAGAAGAAGCGGAACGAGATTTTACAGATGCAGTTACTTGAGCCAACCTTAGCTTTACTCGATGAGACTGACTCCGGCTTGGATGTTGACGCACTTCGCATCGTTGGCGAGGGCATCAACCGCATGCGATCACCCGAGCGAAGCGTTTTACTTGTAACGCACTACCAGCGCTTACTCGACATCGTAAAGCCTGACTTCGTGCATGTGTTGGCAAATGGCGAGATCAAACTCTCTGGCGACCACACGCTGGCTGAAAAGCTTGAACGGGAAGGTTACGAAGGAATAGAGGCTGCATGAGTGGTTTCAGTGCGTGGCTAAACGACATCGAGGGAATTAGCGCACAGCAGGCCCTCAAAGCTGGCTTGCCTACAAAACGTGTCGAGTCATGGAAGTATGTACCGACCCGTAGTCTGACCCGAACGGGTTGGCGACCAGCGACTCCACAAGCGACTGAGCGATTTGCGCTGACCGGCGGGCGTTTTTCAAATATTCCAGAGGTCGGCGGATTAGAAGTTACCGACGAAAAATTAACACCCGAGGAAAAGAAGCGTCTCACAGGGATGAGTGAGGCACACGGTTTTGGACTCACCCAAGCGGCACTCGATCACAGTCAGTTAATTTTGACAGTCCAAGAAACGGTATCAGTTCGTATTAACCTCGATCACCTCGCCAACGAAGCCAGCAGCGCGGGATTCGCGACACTAGTTCTAAGATTAGAAGCCGGTGCCCAACTCACATTCATTGAACAATTTGAAGCAACAGTTGTCGAAAAGTCCAACCTGAGCTCACTCCGTTGCCTAATAACCCTCAGTCGCGATGCGTCGGTCACACATGTCCGCTTTCAAAAGGCTAACGCCACCGCTCATATTTTCTCAAACATAGAGGTTAGCTGTGGCGAGAACGCGTCGTACAGACTGCAAACAATCGAATTTGGCGCAAAATTGGCTCGTAACGATATAAATATTGCGCTCGCAAGTCGCGAGGCGTCGGCTTCCGTCAACGGGCTCGCAATCACCAAAGGGTCCCAATACCACGATACACATTTAACCATCGACCACGTGGTCGGTGACACCAAAAGTGAAATGACCTTCCGGAATATGGTCGATGGCAAAGGCGAGGCGACTATAAACGGCCGTGTCTTGATTCGCCAAGATTCACAACGCTCGGGAACCGAGCAGTCGATAGCCAACCTTTTGTTGTCAGAGTCAGCGCGAGTAAATCCAAAACCGGAGCTCGAAATTTATGCAGATGACGTAACCGCTTCCCATGGCTGTACTGTCGGCAGCCTCAATAAAACGGAATTATTTTATCTAAAAAGTCGTGGGCTCTCAGAGGCGGACGCGCGCGCATTTTTACAGTACGCGTTCGCAGAAAAAATTATAGGAGAAATCCAGCATCAGGATATCCGGGAGTTGGTTGAGACCCAACTCCTCGGAGAGCTCCAGCACGGGGACCTGATTGGAGAGTTAAAGGAATCTGTGGATGTTTGATCTAGCAAAGACCCGAGACGATTTCCCGATTCTTTCGCGTAAGGTCCACGGACAACCGCTGGTCTATTTTGATAACGCAGCGACCTCCCAAAAACCGACCGCCGTTATAAATTCAATCACAGACTACTATGACCGCTACAATTCGAACGTCCATCGTGGTGTTCATACCCTGAGCGGAGAGGCAACCGACGCATATGAAGGGGCGCGGGCCCAAATCGGACGGTGGTTCGGAATTACAGATCCCGGTGAAGTCATCCTACTAAGAGGCGCAACCGAGGCGCTCAATCTGGTAGCTAATACAATCGCGGGGGAACTCAAAAGCGGTGACGTTATTCTGGTCGGAGAGACTGAACACCACGCGAATATTGTTCCATGGCAACAACTCGAATCCCGCCTTGATGTAACGGTTGTTCCCATCCCTGTAGATAGTACCGGCACGTTGGATCTCAAAGCCGCTAAAACGCTGTGTGAAAAACATCCTGTGGCAGTGATAGCAATCGGCCACGTCTCAAACGCGATAGGTGCTCTGAACAATGTCGAGGGATTTATCGCTCTGGCCAAAGAGAACAGTGCGTATTCCGTGATCGATGGCGCACAGGCAGCCCCGCATATGCTGGTAAATGTGAAAAACCTACAAGCAGATTTTTACGCTGTAAGCGCACATAAATGTTGTGGGCCAACAGGAATAGGTGTTCTTTTCGGCAGGAGGGAACTCCTCGAACGTTTGCCACCGTGGCAGGGTGGCGGGGATATGATCGATCGCGTCAGCTTCAGCGGGACCACCTACAACGAGTTGCCATGGAAATTTGAAGCTGGGACACCAAATATTGCGGACACCATTGGCTTCTCTGCCGCCCTCCGGTACCTTGAATCAATCGACTTTGCTGCAGCGATCGCACACGAGAATAAAGTACACCAATATCTTATCGACTCGATGCTGAATCGCAACACAGTTGACGTGCTAGGTAATCCAGAGCAATGGGTGAGCGTTTGTTCATTCAACGTGAAAGGAAGCCACCCGACAGATGTCGGTACTCTACTCGACCAACTTGGTGTAGCCGTTCGTACCGGCCATCACTGCGCGATGCCAACAATGGAGTACTTCGGGCTATCAGGTACAGTTCGAGCCTCGATCGCTTTCTATAACTCAATTGAGGAGGTTGATCGTTTTCTTGATGCGCTCGATCGCGTCACAGGGATGCTCTCGAACTGATGATTCCCTTCACTGAATTAGTTAAAGGTTCAGAATTAAGCGTTTTAGAAAACGTGACCGGAAAACAGGTGCCGCAGGGAACGCCTTTGACACTTGGAGTCGGAGAGATGGTCACGGTTACCCAAGCACTCGGTGACACAGTCACACTCGATATCGGAAGCCGTCTTGTTCGCATCGAAACTTTGGATCTTGTGAAGCTCGGGGTTAAAGCGCCAGAGAATATCGTTTCAGATCTTTCAGCGTCCCTGGAAAGCCAAGTCTGGGAAGTTTTGAGACAAAGCTACGACCCAGAAATTCCGGTCAACATTGTGGATCTTGGTCTAATCTATGACATCAGGATCTCGACCTTGATCGATGGCCGTACCCACATTCGTGTTGATATGACACTCACAGCTCCCGGGTGCGGCATGGGACCTGTTATGGCACGAGATATCAAGGAGAAGATAGAGGCATTGAGCGGGGTGGATCAGGCGGACATACAGATGGTCTTTAATCCACCATGGGACGCAAGTAGGATGACAGAGGAAGCCCGTTTGGAAGCGGGGCTGTTCTAGGAAAGGCTATGAGCCAATGGATCGAAATTTCAACATTGGCCGCACTGGCAGACAGTGCCTATGAGCGTTTTGAGTTTGAAGATATCGATGTATTGGTATTCCGGGAGGGTAGCCGTGTGTACGCGATTGAGGACCTTTGCACACATGATGGTGCCGAGCTCTGTGGGGGACTCTATATGGACGGGGAAATTGAATGTCCACGCCACGGCGCACGCTTCTGCATCAAAACAGGTCAGGCACTCTCAGCACCCGCATACGGGCAGGTATCGACACTGCCGATTCGTGTAAACGATAAGGGAGCGGTCGAAATTCAACTCGACACAGACTAATGGGGCATCCGTTACCTAAATTTGTCGGTCGTTGGAGTCACTCTTGAGTTTTCTAGACCACTTCAACTACGCACACAATCCAGATCTTAAGTCGTGGACTCCTTGGTATCAGGACGATGCTCTAATTGGCTATACAAATACAAAATTCAAAGAACGTGGAATTGATTTCGGTTTGTGGCAGGAGACCGACAACGGTCTCATAATTCCTGACCAATCTGAAGGCGAGCTGAGCCAACTCTTCGCCCGCTTTGCGAAGAAAACTTATGAGGAAGGGTTGCTCTGGAGTTGGGTTGGCGAGCTATTTCCGGTCAAGGCCTCTGTGACAGATCCCACACGCTTTGTAATGGAGCGGACACTGACGGCCCCGCTTGGCTGCCTGACGTTTGGTGTGCACTTAAACGGCTATGTAAGAACGAAGCAAGGTATTGAGCTTTGGGTCGCCAAACGCTCGCAGAACAAGCCAACGTTCCCGGGTAAGTTAGACAACATAGTGGCTGGTGGACAACCGGCTGGTCTCGGTTTGTACGAGAATCTTATGAAGGAGTGCTTCGAGGAAGCAGGGATCTCCAAAACACAGGCCAAAGAATCTGTAGCAACCGGAACCATCAGTTACTGGCACACTGACGGCAGGGGTCTCAAGCGTGACATCTTATATTGCTACGACCTAGAACTACCCGACAGCTTCGTTCCAGTTTGCCATGACGGGGAGGTCGATTCATTCGAGCGCTTGCCAATCGAACAGGTGCTCTCGATCATCAAGACAAGCTATGCATTCAAATACAACTGCAACCTAATTATCATCGATTTTGCGATTCGTCACGGCGTACTTACCGGAGACAATACTCCCGAATACGCAGAGCTATGCGAACGCAGAAACCAATTAATATTAGCCGAGGCTAGCCAATAGCCGGAGGTCCATAGGCGTCCGCAACGCGGGATCCTCCAGGAGACAGGGATCATGCCCAATCACTTCATCATAAGCGCACTGATGTACAATAACCGCCTCTTTACCACCTACCCCTGCCAATGCGATCCCTGCTTGCGTCGAAGATTTAAAAACTTGATTATTGCCATCTTCTTTCTTCAGCATGGTCTCGCCGACATCTGTGATGATTTTCACTAAATAAATTATTCCCTCAAACGCATGTATCTCTAATGCTGGGGCTTGACCATGTTCAATGAGCTTTTTTAGGTCAGATGTAGTCACTAGGCGCTTGCCCCAATTTGGCTTTGGCGTAGCATTTTCAAGGAGTGCCTCAACTCATCAAGCGTCAGGGGAGATAATAGACCAAGTCTGTTCGTGAGATCGTAATGATGCGCAGCCGCAGAGCCTCCGACAAATATCGGAATTTTCTGATCAAGCTGCGATCGGAGGCGTGTCAGTTCTGTCGGAATCCGTGGATCATCCGCCGGATAAGTGAGAGACAGACTGACAGTTCGAGCACCAGACTGCATCGCACAGGCCACAATTTCATCTGCCGGTGTGTTCGGGCCTAGATACACGGGTAACCAACCATCGACAGACACGAGTGCAGCCACCATCAAGGCACCGAGTTCGTGTAACTGTCCGGTCGGTGTCGTAATCACAATCTTTGGCTCGTTACCGGTATAGGTCTCACGGAATCGGAGCGCACCGATAAAAGTTCGAAGGTGGGCAGTCGCCATGTGTTCGTGGGCGATCCGCAGTTTTCCGAGACGTGTCGATTCACCAATCCGGTGCAGGAGCGGGCCGATCACCGTCTCAAGATAGGCTGGTAGCGACTGCTTCACGAGGCCTTCCTGTAACAACTGGTCAAAGCGATGCTGATCCATCGTTTGCACCGCAAATAGCATTGCGTCTATGTCATTGCGCGTATCAGAGGACTCGAGTGGATTAGTCCAGCTTGGTCGAAAGACCTCTGTCTGTTTTTCTTGTGGAGCCTCGTATCGGCTATCCTCAGAAACGACGTCGCGCAAAGCCTCAAGCGTTAGTGGTGCAACATCTACCAGGCGCCGACCGTTTAGTTTGGCAAGCCGAATCAATCGCAACCGCTCAATATCGTAATCACTATACAGACGGCGCTTAGTAACACTACGCGCCGGATCAACAACGTGGTACCGTTTCTCCCAGGCACGAATGAGGTCGACCGTGAGTCCGGTGCGGTTAGCCACCAACCTTATGGGATGACGCGGCGCAGTGTCGATGCTTGAAATTGTCTCTAATGTAGGCATAACCTTAGTGTGACAATTTTGTCCTAGTTTTGTCCAGACAATTATAGAACATGAGATTATTGATTATTGCCCTAGCATTGCTAGCCCTGTTTTATTTGCTAACTCGCGGATCAACCAGAGGCTGGATAGCAGAAAATAGATGGAAGGTTATTGGCGGCGCAGTCGCCGCAGGTATTCTATTGCTGGTAGTTACTGGGAAGCTCCCGGCGCTGGCAGCGCTGGCAGCACCAGTGGCTGCTTTTGGTCGCCGCTTGTGGAGCATGCGGGGCTTACTATCAATATTTCCACAGTTGAGGCAAATCCTAGGCCTCGGTGCGGCCGCCAGCGCGGGCGCTGCACACGCACACCAGCGGCGAGAAGCTCCCAACCAGCCAATGACAACCAAACGAGCAGCTGAGATTCTCGGGATTACTGAGGACGCAAGCCCGGCCGAAATCCGAACCGCGCACCGAAAATTGATGGGGAAGATGCATCCGGATAAAGACGGGACCGACTATCTGGCCGCTCTAATTAATGAGGCTAGGGACTACTTAATCGCTCGTCATCAAGACAAATAAAAATGTCGTTGTAGGGGTCGTCTCGCTTTTACCAATTTTGACTCTGCAGAAACCCGACCATCTAGCGTCATCGAATCTCAAACATCAACAAGTCATCAACCCCAAACCCTGAAGAACCAATGCACCCGCTAACGCAGCCTCTGGCGCTATCGACACACATGTTCGTAATAAAGTACATCGTTAACGTTCAGCCCAGTCTACTTCCAGAGCACCTTGTGCCCGATACCGGGTACTTCCTTGACAAGCTTTGGCACCAAGAAACCCGGAAGTGCCTCCAATAAGGCCTCATGTAGTACCTGCAGCTTTTTTTCCGGAACATCAAAGTGATGGGCACCAGATACCCTGTCTAACACGTTCAAGTAATACGGATCGATCCCTGCCTCAAACAATTGCTCGCTAAGCGCAATCAGATCGTCTGCTGAGTCATTTATACCTCTCAAGATCACTGCTTGATTGAGTATCGAGCGACATACCTTTCGTAATCGGGAAACAGCCTTAACTAAGGCCTCATCAATCTCATTGGCATGATTTACATGCAAGACGACGACCACGGGTATTTTGATCGACGCAATCGTCTGACAAAAAGTATCGGTCACACGCTCGGGAATCACGACAGGCAAACGCGTGTGAATTCGTAGTCGACGAATGGTAGGTATGGCCTCGAGTCGCTGGAAAAAGCGAGCAAGCACTTCGTCACCAGCCATCAGAGGATCACCGCCGGAAAAAATGACTTCGTTGACCTCCGAATGCGCTTCGAGATATCTAACGACATCATCCAGATCGTGTCTGGCTAGTGTCCTGTCTTGGTAAGGAAAGTGGCGACGGAAACAGTAGCGGCAGTTAACAGCGCAGCCGCCGCGATAGATCAACAAAACACGTGAGCGGTACTTGTGCAAAACCCCGGGGATCGGCCCATCAAGCTCTTGCAAGGGATTCTTCGTAAACCCTTGCATCGAATGACGCTCATCTGATACTGCCAGGACTTGACGCAACAGAGGATCAAAGGGGTCACCGCGCCTCATCCTGTCAATGAATGGTTGCGGAACCCGAATTGGAAAATCAGGCCTATTATCAATTTCCGGCAATTGCTGAATATCTAGGCCTAAACAGGAAAGAAGACCATCCGCTGTTGTTACAGAATCAGCAAGAAGGCGTTGCCAGTTCATCACAAACGCTGATCCAACACTCGCTCAACTGTGTCGACTATCGCCTGCGTTTGTGAGTCGATTTCAAGATTCAATTGATCTCCAGAGCGGACCTGTCCAAAGATTGTTAGAGAGCGTGTTTCAGGAATGAGGTGAATGCTGAACTGTCCACCTTTCACCAACTCACCAACGGTCAGCGAACATCCATTCAACGACACGTAGCCTTTGGGCAGTACATACTTCGAAAGAGCATCTGGCACACTGACCCAGACAGCAAGATTCGCCTCCGCTTGCACCACATCGATCACCGTGGCCAACCCATTAATGTGGCCTGACAAGACATGACCACCGATTTCATCGCCAAACTTAGCAGCACGCTCAATGTTCACAAGAGATCCTTCTCGCAGGTCAGAAAGATTGGACAATCTCAATGATTCATCGATGACATCAAATTGGACACCCTGATCATCCCAGCCGACGACAGTCAAGCATAAACCATTTATAGCAATCGAAGCACCGGTAGCCAGCCCCTCGTCGTAACCCGTAGGCATCCGAACCTGAACCCGTCGGATACCCTTCCGGTCGGCTAGCCTCGTTACCACGCCAATACCCTGAACAATACCCGTAAACATTAACCTGCCATCTCCTGAATCAATGATCGAATCATGGGATATCGGTTAGCGGTTCGTAATGCGAGGCTCCTGCCTAGCTGCATGAGTGGCTGATCAGATCGAAATCCATCCGAGAAAAGCCCCATCACCAGTGCGACGGTCCGCTGATCGACACAGCGTTCTCGCGCGACCGAGCGTGCGATCCGATCACCGCCTACCTTAGGATGCCTTTCCAATGTCGCTCGTAAAGCCAATACATCGGCAAATCCAAGATTCGCCCCTAGACCTGCCAACGGTAAAATCCCATGTGAGGTATCACCAATTGCAAGTAGGCAACCCAAGGCATCCTGCCTCAATGACCGCTGCGATAGAGGGATCCACATAGGATCTACGACAAACCGCAGATGACCCCGCTCAAACTCACTAGCTTGACTGATCAATGAGGCTAATATTTCGTTTGGATTCTCTTGCAAGTCATCGGCGACGGGTTTATCCAATGACCACACGAGGCTGACACGATGCTGATCACTGCAATCGGGCAGGGGTAAGAGAGCAAGCGGGCCGTGCTCGGTGAATATCTGAAAAGCCTCGCCGTGATGGGGCCGCTGACTGTGCAATGTCCCGACAACCGCCCGTTGGTGATAGCCTCCGTCCACAATTTCAAAGCCCGACGCGACAGCCGTCGTAGCCGCCCGGCCCTCGGCAAAAATCACCAAATCTGCATCAATCGTAGTGTCATCATCAACTGTGATTAAACCTTTAGGAGTGATCGCCTGCACGGATCGTTGGATACACTGAATATCAATCCCAGAGACCTCCCTCAATAGCTGATTCCGAACCCAGTCGGCCTCAACCGTGTATCCGAGCGTCGGATCAGTGAAAGTAACCCTTGCATCACTACGTGCATCGATCACTCGCATTGACTGATAGGTGCAAATGCGATCATCAGGGTTCCAGGCGTTAAGGTCTTCCAGAAGGCTCTGTGATTGGGGACCAAGCACCCAAACTCGAGAGTCCATTTCAATAGCTGCTCTTTTCGACTCAAACCCGGCTGGATCAAACACTGTTACGCTATGGCCCGCGCGCTTACAAACAAGTGCAGACGCCAAACCGATCGAACCCCCACCAATAATTACAACCTTCAAGAGATGATACCCATTCCGGCCTCGCTGATTTTTCTTTTAAGCCACGGGCTTTGGTCACCCATCGTCATTCCGATACTTGTCAGTAACTTACGGGACAAAAGGTCACGATCAAATAGCGCCTCCAAGCTCGATGACGCCAATCGAGTTAAATCACGGTTGGGTTTCCAAGACATAAACGCCTCACGAACCGCAGTATCCGGATCACCCATCGCTAAGGCATCGACGAGTCGCGATACGCCTCTAAGTGCAAGGTTCAGTCCCTGTCCAGCGACTGGGTGGATTGTCTGTGCACCATTTCCAAGCAGCACGATACCGGGACGATAGGGCTGATCAATCCAACGCTCAATAAGAGGAATCTTTACCGCATCGCATACCAGCTCTAACCTACCAAGCTCGCGGGGTAAGGCTAAATATAGGGCATCCAAAAGCGCCTGTGTTGCCTGCTTAAGCGCGTCCGCATCGCGCGGTGCTAAAGACCAGACAAATCCATAGACGTCGGGATCAATCGGCAAAAGAGCCAGAGGACCTGTACCGATAAACCGCTCATATGCACGGCCGCTGACCGGTGTTTCAACCTGGATCCGTCCCAGTAGGGCCGTTCGATCAAACGACCGGAGCTGAGCGTCCATTCCGATAGAATTACTGAGGCCGCTGCGACCACCGTCCGCCAAGATCACCAAATCGGGCTCGCTGATCTCACCAGTTTCTAGCTCGATGCGAGGATTGCCTGTGGTGCTGCGTGCGCGGACTCGAGTCACTGCCGCAGGTTCGACCATATCAGCGACTTGCCCAGTTAGTATACGGTCGAGTTCATGCGAACATATCGCCCGGCCAAAGCGGGAGTAGCCGCATTCAGGAGCATTCAGGAGCATCGACCCTGGCAAGCCCTTTTCATTCACCAGTATTTCCACCAGATCTTGACCGGCCTTTAGGTGCACGCCAATGTTCTCGAGTAACGACAATGTTGTTTCGGACAGTGCAAGCGACATCTTTGGCTTTTGAGTAGTAGGATCAAACAAACGGACCGTGTACCCTTTACGCTTGAGAGCTAAGCCTACGATTGAGCCAACCGGGCCGCCACCGATAATCCCGATCTGCACCTCTAACCTCGCATCAACGCTTCAATTTCTGAGCGCTCTTTGGGCACATCCTTGGTGAGAATCTCTGGTCCTTTCTGAGAAATCAACACATCGTCTTCGATACGGATAGCGATACCGCGATATCTGGCCGGGGCATCGGATCCCTTGTTCAGGTAAAGACCGGGTTCACAGGTAATAACCATCCCCTCGCTGAACTCAATCGGCTTCGAGTCGATCTCATACATACCGACGTCGTGCACGTCCAATCCGAGGAAATGACCTGTTCCATGCATGTAGTATTTTGCATACCGTTTTTCTTCGATTGCGACTTCCAGTGGTCCTTCGATGATGTTTAGGTCAATCAGACCCTTTGTCAGTCGCCTTAAAGCCACCTCATGAAATGATTTGATCGACTTCCCAACGACCATGGCATCGATCGCCTCCGCTTGTGCACTCAAAACCAAATCATAAAGCTCTGCTTGTGCCTCAGTGAAAGATCCGTTGACCGGAAAAGTTCTGGTGATATCACCAGCGTATCCCTTTACCTCACAACCGGCATCAATCAACACCAAATCTCCTGAATTCAAAATATCACCACGGTCGATGTAATGCAGTATGCAGGCATTATCGCCGCCTCCGACGATTGTCTGATACGCAAGCGCTGGCGAGCCCTCCATACGAAACGTGTGTTCAACAATTGATGCCAATTGATCCTCTGTCATTCCGGGCTGGCAAGCCCTCATTGCTGCGACGTGTCCCAAAGCTGAAATACGTCCCGCCTCTCGCATGACATCAATCTCTTCTTTTGACTTAAACAGCCGCGCTTGATGGAGAAATCGGGACAGGTCAGCACGATGTGACAGGCGGTCCTGCTGCCTTGATTTGATTCCCTTGGCCTTCATGACGCGATCTACAATCTCAGCTGAGTCATTGCAATAAAACGGATATTCGATCGAGGTAATATCAGCCAATAAGGTTGTGAATTCTGCATCCAAGTCGTCTATTGGATACCCCTCATCGATTCCTAGGCCTATTTTGACGTGATCAGGTCCAAGTCTCCGACCTGTCCAGGCCTCTTGGTCTGGATTTTTGGGTCTGACGAATAGACGATCAGGGTGTCCTGGACCAATAATCAATACGGCGTCTGGCTCAGTAAAGCCCGTCAGATACCAAAAATCACTCGACTGACGAAATGGATATTCCGCATCTCTGTTACGAATAGATTCATGCGCCGCCGATATTATGGCTAACGAATTCTCGGGCATCATCCCTTTTAATCGATCACGACGATTTTGATACACGTGTAACGGAAACATGGACGCACTCACTTAATGCTCGATAGCCTTTTCAGTGTCTTTGTGTTGATAGCCGGGTAACTCAGTGGCAACAAGTAACGCGGCCAGCCTCACATATTCACTGACGTCCGCGAATGCTTTTTCAAGGGTCTCATCCTGACCACCTGCCTCGATACGAGCGATTTCAGAAAGGTCTTCTAGCGCCTGACGCACATCCTCAGAGATATTCCGGTCTTTTGAGATCTCTCCTGAAAGACCCAGGCCGGCAAGGAAGGAACCGCACCACGCGCCCAAGGCATCTGCACGTTCTTCAATTAATTCATTGTCGTCGGGCAAGAGTAACTCAAAGTCGAGCCCCATCCCTGACCAACTTTTATGTAGCTCCCCAAACAATAAGTTCAGAGAATCAGATACTTGGGCGAGGCTTCCGAACTGTATATCCGCATATTCAGCAAGACGCGCCACAAACTCGTCAGGTCTGACCGTCGAATTGGCTGCCATCAATCCAGCAAGCAAACCCTGAATCTCGGACGCCCGAATATCCGAGTCCTGGTCGACTAACCAATCGTCTATGGAACGGTATAACTCCTCGATCATGTGGGTCCTCCTCTCGCGCTACTGTATCACGTCTGTTGTACCCAAGAGTGAGCGGACGTATGATGCGTTTAAGCCTGAGGAAAACCTAAATGCATAATGATTTGCAGGAGTTGGAACAGCAACTTGAGAAACTGATCCAACTTTCAGAACGTCTAAATCAAGAAAATCGCCACCTGCGGAAGCAACAAGCAGAGCTTAAACGTGCGCGTGCCAAGCTCCTCAAGCAACGTGACCAAGCCCGCCAAAATATTGACGCTGTTTTAGGCAGACTCAAAAACTATGAGGTGTTGTCATGACCGAAATTGCGACTGTTCGTGTACAGATCCTGGGGCGAGAATTTCCGGTTGCATGCCCTGCTGGCCAGGAGCGTGAACTTGAGGCTGCGGCAGAATTTGTCGATAAATGTATGCGTGAAATTCAAGAAAAAACCGGTAATGGCGCGCTCGAACGACTTGCTGTGATGGCCGCGCTAAATATTGCACATGAACACCTCACCGGCGAAACAAAAAGGTCTGACAATGAGCTCAAGCGTCTCGCTGATCGAATAGGTGCAACCCTAGAACGTCTGTCTGAGTCTGAAATAGGCTGATATACTCTAACTAACCTGGGTTGTACGCCAGTTAGTAATGTCCCTGAGCCGATACTCTTTTTCTAGGGATATACAAAACATG
>MDTB01111496.1_pt1 | contig 22434 bp, 24 predicted proteins | sample 811161 | NCBI WGS metagenome assembly MDTB01 (sample SAMN05326650, study PRJNA326480) | marine metagenome | isolation source: seawater | place: Mediterranean Sea | collected 2009 | reverse complement strand
TGGAAAGAAATAAGCAGCTTAATCAGTTTTCCTCTATATATTTTAAAAAAGTTGAGCTAAATACTGTTATAGATGAGAAGTAAACCAATAATATTGATTGCTGGTGAACCTTACAGTGTTTTTTACGAAATTTTTTTTAAGTCATTAAAAAATAAAAATATAAAAAAGATTAAATCACCTATTTTAATAATTGGATCAAAAAAGCTTCTCAAAGATCAAATGAATTCTTTAAATTATAAATTTTCTGTTAATGAGATAGATAAAGATTTTTTAAAATTAAAAAAAATTAAAAATAATAAAATTAACATTATTAATGTAAATTTTAAATATAAAAAGATTTTTGATAAAATTAGCAATAAATCAAATAATTATATTAATGAATGCTGCGACGTTGCTATTGATCTTGTGGGAAAAACAAAATCAAAAGTCTTAATTAACGGACCCATATCAAAAAAATTCTTTTTAAAAAAAAAATACCCTGGAATGACAGAGTATTTTGCATCAAGAACTGGTAATTTTGGAAAAGAGGTTATGTTGATATTTAATAAAGATCTTTCAGTGAGTCCAATCACGACTCACCTACCATTAAAAAATATTTTTTCTAAAATTTCAAAAAATAAAATTATAAGTAATGTAAATACAATAAATAGTTTTTATATTAAATACTTAAAAAAAAAACCAAAGATTGCTTTAACAGGTTTAAATCCCCATTGTGAGTCACTAGAAAAATTGTCAGAGGAGGATAAAATTATATCTCCAGCAATTAAAAAATTGAAAAAAAAAAAAATTAAAATTTTTGGTCCTTATCCTTCTGATACTATTTTTTTAAAAAAAAATTATATAGATTTTGATGTGATAATTGGCATGTATCATGATCAAGTACTTGCTCCGATAAAAACAATATATGATTTTAATGCAATAAATATAACATTAGGTCTACCTTTTTTAAGGATAACTCCTGACCATGGTCCTAATCATAGTATGTTAGGTAAAAATAAATCTAGTGCAAAAAGTTTGGTAAATGCTTTACTTTTTGCTAATGAAATTAAATGAGAATAAAACCCAAAAAAAGCTTAGGCCAAAATTTTTTAGTTGATAAGAACGTTATTAAAAAAATTTCAGAGATTTATCCAATAAATAAAGATAGTGAAATTGTTGAGATAGGTCCGGGAACAGGAAACCTGACAGATTTTTTAATTAAAAAAAAACCAAAAAAAATATTTTTAATAGAAAAAGATAAAAACTTATTTTTAAATTTAAAAAAAAAATATAATAATGCCAAAATTTTAAATGATGATATTTTAAATCTATCATTAAAGAAAATAATTACTAAAAAAACAATTATTTTTGGTAACTTACCTTTTAATATCTCCTCACAAATATTAACAAAATTTATTTTAAATAAAGAAAATTTGTCTGTAAATATTTTAATATTTATGTTTCAAAAAGAGCTAGCTGACAGAATATTGGCACAAACAAATACATCTGGCTATGGAAGATTAACTATATTAACAAATTGGAAATTTACGGTAAAAAAACTTTTTGATATAAGCTCGAATTCTTTTTTTCCTAAGCCAAAGATTAAAAGTACATTGCTTATGTTTAAAAAAAAGGAAAAGTTTAAATCTTTTAAAGATCCTGAGTCTTTAGGTAAAATTACTAAGATATTTTTTAATCAGAGAAGGAAAAAAATTAAAAATCAATTTAAAGCTGTATTTAATAATAACACTGAAATAGCTGAGAGCCTTAATATTGATTTAAATTCTAGACCTCAAAACCTAACACCAGAAATATATTACAATTTAACTCACGAATTTGAGAAATTAAGAGAGTAATTTTTTTACATGCTTTTCTATATCAATTCTTTTTTTTATATAGGAATTTTTAAATTTACCAAAGTTATTAACAATTTCAGAGATTTCTTTATAACACTTTTCTAACTTATCATTTATCACAACAAAGTCATAATCAACCCAATGCTTAACATCTTTATAAAATTCTTTCATTCTTTCAGATGCAATCAGCTTATCTTTCATATCTCTATTTGACAATCTATCGTATAAGACTTTCTTACTTGGGGGTAATACAAAAATTGATATTATTTTAAAATTAATATTTTTATCTTTAATTTGCTTTGCTCCTTGCCAATCTATGTCAAAAAGAACATTAAACCCTTGCCTTAATTTTTCCATTACAGGTCTTTTTAAGGTCCCATAAAAATTATTAAAGACTTTAGCATGTTCTAAGAATTCTTTTTTTTTGATCAAGTCTTTAAATTCACTATCACTTACAAAATAATAGTCTTTACCATGAACTTCATTGCTTCTTGGTTTTCTTGTTGTGTGTGATACTGAAATAATGAAATTTTTATTTTTTTCTACTAGTTTGACTAACGTAGTTTTGCCTGCCCCCGACGGTGATGAAAATATAAATAAAGTTCCATCTATCTTAATGGACATCAATATGCTTTTAATTACTTTTACTTTCTATAAATTTTATTGCATCACCAACAGTTAAAATTTTTTCAGCTTCGCTATCAGAAATTTCAGATCCAAATTCTTCCTCGAAAGCCATAACTAATTCTACTGTATCTAGGCTATCTGCACCTAAGTCGTCAATAAAACTTGATTCTTCCGTAACTTTTGCTTCTTCTATTCCTAGATGATCGGCTACTATTTTTTTAACTTTGTTTGAAACATCTTCTGACATATAAATCCTTTTGTTCTTTTTTTGTCTATAGATTATTAATCAACTTTGTCAAGCCATATACATGCCTCCATTAACATGTATAGTTTCACCCGTAATATAAGAGGATGTTTCTGAGGACAAAAAGGCTACTGTATTTGAGACATCGTCACCTGTTCCTAGTTTATTCATTGGAATTCTGGATAAAAGTGTATTTTTCATTTCGGAGGATATTTTTTCAGTCATGTTTGTTTGTATAAATCCTGGAGATACACAATTTACAGTAATATTTTTCTTTGCATACTCTATTGCTAAACTTTTTGACATGGCCACTACACCTGCTTTAGATGCTGAATAGTTAGCTTGTCCTATATTCCCAGTATGTCCAACGATAGAAGTTATATTGACTATTCTACCATATTTGTTTTTCAACATTTTTTTTATAGCATTCTTGCATAAATAAAAAGTTGATGATAAATTAATATCTATAACTTTTTGCCACTCTTCGCTCTTCATCCTTAAAGATAAATTATCTTTAGTAATACCCGCATTATTAACCAATATATCTAATCCATCTAATTTTGAAAAAACATTTTCAATAAATTGTTCAACCTTATCGTGTTCGCTAATATCAAATTGTGCTGTTGAAATTTGAGGATATTTTTTTTTTAATGTTTCTAATTTCTCATTATTAGTGCCGGTGCCGAACACACTCGCATCTAAAGATAAAAATTTTTTAACTATAGAGTCTCCTATTCCTCCAGTAGCTCCTGTAACTAGTACTTTTTTATTTTTAAAGTTCATTGTTATTTATAATTACACTTATATCTTCTTCGTTATTTATTGCACTTACTTTTAATTTTTTATCTATTCTTTTAATTAAACCCGAAAGAACCTTTCCTGGACCTATTTCAATAAATTCTTCCGTTCCACCTTCTATCATATATTTTACACTCTCTCTCCATCTTACTCTGCTTTCAATTTGTCTAACTAATAAATTTTTAATTTCAGTTACTCCTGTCATTTTTTTTGCAGTTACGTTTGAAACAAGAACTTTATCACAAACTTGAAAATTTAAATTATTTATTTCTTTTTCCATTTTTTCAGTTGCTTGTCTCATTAACTCACAATGAAATGGTGCACTAACAGGTAACTTAATACTTTTAATTAATTTTTTTTTTAAATCAATTGAGAGATTGTCTAAGTCTTTAATTTTTCCACTTAAAACAATCTGACTATCTGAATTATCATTCGCTATAAAACATTTATATTTATTTTTATTTTCATTTAATAAGTTTTCAATCTGTTCAATCGAGGATCCTAAAACTGCAAGCATTCCTCCTTGTCCTTGAGGCATAGAATTCTGCATAGCTTGGCCTCTTGTTTTTAAAATTTTTAAAGTTTCAGAAAAATTGAGATATCCAGCTGCACATAGCGCTGTGTATTCTCCAAGAGAATGGCCTGCAAAATATTTTACTTTTGAAAATTTTATTTTATATTCTTTTTGTAATAGAATAAAAATAGAATAGCCTACTAAAAAAATTGCAGGTTGAGTATTTTCAGTCATATTTAGTTTATCTTTTGGTCCTTCTAAAATTAAATCAGATATTTTAAAGTTTAAAATATCATCTGCTTCTTTAAAAATTTCCTTTATTAAATTGTTCTTTAAATATAAATCTTTACACATCCCTGGTGATTGCGACCCCTGCCCTGGAAAAATTATAGAAAACATTAATTTTTTATATTTTTGTATTGTAATTAAAGAATTATAATAGTATATCCTCAACTTTTATTAAATAACTTATATGAACTTATACGAGCATACTATAGTAGCAAGGCAAGATGTAAGCCCATCTGAAATCAAACAAATTACAGAAAAATACTCAAATATAGTGACAAAAAATAACGGTGAAGTTGTTCAAACACAGATATGGGGCCTTTTAAATTTAGCATACATGATTAAAAAAAATAAGAAGGGCAACTATATTCATTTTAAAATAAAAGGTCCAACAAGCATAATTTCTGATTTAGAGAAAAATGAAAGTTTAGATAAGAATTTACTTAGATATATGACAGTCAAAGTAAAAAAATTTGACCTTGAGACAAACTATTTTTCAAAAAAAGATGATGATGATAAAGGTAATTATAGAAAGAAAGATGAAAATTAATGTACAAAAAAAGAAATAATAGTAAAAAAAAATCCCAAAGTAATTTTGCCAAATTAAGTATCTTCCAAAATAATAGATATAAATTTAAAAAAAAATGTCCATTTTCAATAAAAGGTGCGCCAGCAATTGATTATAAAAATATTAAACTTTTAAAAAAATATGTATCTGAGAATGGGAAAATATTGCCATCAAGGATAACAAACGTCAGTCAAAAAAAACAAAGAGAATTATCATTATCTATAAAAAGAGCACGTAACTTAGGGTTAATTTAATGAAGGTCATTTTACTAGAACACATAAAAAAGTTAGGTTCGATTGGTGAGGTAATAGACGTGAAAAGAGGTTTTGCGAGAAATTTTTTAATTTCAAAAAAAAAAGCACTATTTGCATCGAAAGAAAATATTGATGAGGTTGAAAAGATTAAATTAGATCTTAATAAAAAAAATCAAGAAAAAAAGAAAGAAGCTAAAGATATTTTGGAAAAATTAAAAAATAAACAATATATAATTAAAAAATTAAGCACAGAAAACAAGGAGCTTTATGGTTCTGTAAAACCAACTGAGATTTCAAAGATTATTTTGGATGAAAATAAAATTGAGATAAAACCTTCGATGATACAACTTAAAGATGATATTAAAACTCTTGGAAATTTCAAGGCAGAAATAAATCTTCACCCTGAAGTCCAAGTTAGTATAAACATTGAAGTTATTGCTGCTGAAGCAGCTGAATAATTATACAAAAATATCCCCACAATTATTTTTATATATATAAATTTTTTCTAGAATATATATTTATTGTAATGGATAAAAATTTCTCTGTTGTAAAAAATAATTTTAAAGAGCTCCCAAACAATATAGAGGCAGAGCAATCTGTAATTGGTTCTATATTGCTAACTAATGAAATTTTTGACGAAATAAATACGATCATATCAAACAAAAATTTTTATGATCCTATGCATCAAAAAATTTTTTCTGCAATAGAAAATTTAATTTATAAAGGTATGTTAGCTAACCCAATCACGTTAAAAAATTATTTTGAAAATGAAAAAGATGAAATAAATGTACCTGAGTACTTGGTTAAAATAACTAAATTTTCGACCGCTACAAGACAAGCAATAGAATATTCAAAAATAATTTACGATGCTTATGTAAGAAGAGAGCTTATAAAAATATCTGAAAATACTATCGACGTTGCAAAATTAAATGATTTAAATAACACAGGACAAAGTATTATTGAAAACTCTGAAAAACTATTATTTGATCTAGCTGAAAAGGGTTCATTTAATTCTTCACTAATTAAATTTGATGAAGCTATGAAGCTAACTATTGAAATGGCGTCAAATGCTTACAAAAACGAGGAAGGTATTGTTGGTGTCCCAACCGGCTTGAGGGATATTGATGAAAAACTTGGGGGGTTGCATCAATCAGATTTAGTAATAATTGCAGGAAGACCCTCAATGGGGAAAACTGCTCTTGCAACAAATATTGCATTTAATGCTGCAATCAAACTTCAACAAAATGGAAAAAAATCTTGTGTGGCTTTCTTTTCTTTAGAGATGTCATCAGAACAATTGTCCACTAGAATTCTAGCTGAACAGTCAAGAATAAAATCTAATGATATTAGAAGAGGTAGAATCTCTGAGGAACAATTTGATAAGTTTATAGAAACTTCAAAAAATATTTCTGAGCTACCTTTATTTATTGATGAAACTCCCGCTATTAGTATAGCAGCACTAAGTAACAGGGCTCGGAGAATAAAGAGAATTTATGGATTAGATCTAGTTGTAATTGACTATATTCAATTGATGAGAGCTGTAAATACGAAAGACGGACGGGTTCAGGAGATATCTGAAATCACACAAGGTCTTAAAGCACTTGCAAAAGAATTATCTGTGCCAGTTCTAGCTTTATCACAATTATCAAGAGCTGTTGAACAAAGAGATGACAAAAAACCTTTATTATCAGATTTAAGAGAGTCTGGATCAATTGAACAAGATGCTGATGTTGTAATGTTTGTATACCGAGAAGCATATTATTTAGAGAGAAAAGAACCAAGGCCAGCAACCGTAGAACATGCTGAATGGCAAGCAAAAATGAACGATGTATCAAATCTAGCTGAAGTTATTATTAGTAAGCAGAGACATGGTCCAACAGGGAGTGTACCGCTAGAATTTGAGGCAATGTTTACTAAATTTAGAGATACTCAAAATACTTAAATTAAAATATATATAACTTACAAATGTTTTCAAAGTTATATAAAAATATAGTTTTAAGTAATCCAAAGTCTATTTTGTTATTACTAATAATTACATTAATAAGCTTCGGTTATTTTTCAAAAGAATTTAAACTTGACGCATCTTCAGATACTTTATTAATTGAAGGTGATCCAGATCTACAATATTTGAGGGAAGTTACTGACAGATATGGTGCCAAAGATTTCCTAGTTTTAACTTATTCACCGAATGATCCATTAACAAATAATAATTCAATCAACAACCTGCTAAGTTTAAAATATAAATTACAAAGTTTGAATTGGGTTCACAGTGTAATAACAGTTTTAGATGTTCCACTTCTTAACAATTCAGATAAACCATTAAAAGAAAGATTAAATAACTTTGTTACTTTGAAAGATGAAAAAATAGATAAAGAAAGAGGTTTTAAAGAAATTCTAGATAGTCCTGTTTTTAAAAACTTTGTAGTAAGTGAAGATGGAAAAACTACTGGTATCATTGTTAATATTAAAAAAGATAAAATTCTCAATAGTTTAAAAAATAAAAAAGAAATTGAAAATTATAAAGAAAAATTAAAAAAACAAAATCATGAAAATATTCTCGAGATTAGAGAAGTTATTAAAAATTATAAACAAGATGCAAATATATTTTTGGGCGGAATACCAATGATAGCTGATGATATGATGACTTTTATTAAAAATGATATAGTAGTTTTTGGGGTCGGAGTATTACTTTTTATTATCGCAACATTATGGTTTGTTTTTAGAAAACTTATTTGGATAATTGTACCAATTAGTAGCTGTTTATTTTCAGTAACAATTATGACTGGTTTATTAGGTATACTTAATTGGAAAGTTACGGTGATCTCCTCAAACTTTATAGCGCTAATGCTTATATTGACCATGGCAATGAACATTCATATGAGCACAAGGTTCCTTCAATTAAGAAAAAAATTTCCGAAATCTGCTAATTTTGAAATTTTAAATAGGACAACTGGTAAAATGTTTTGGCCAATACTCTACACAGTTTTGACAACAATATGTGCATTTTTATCACTTGTTTTTAGTGAAATAAAACCAATTATTGATTTTGGTTGGATGATGACTCTTGGTCTCATTACATCATTTATTATCACATTTACCCTTTTACCAACTTTACTAGGATTTATATCAAACGAGAAGGTGGATTTAAAAGATCAAAAAGTTTCTAAAGTTACATCTTATTTGTCTGAAGTCGCAATGAATAAAAAAAAGATTGTATTTATTACATCAATATTAATTATTTTTATAAGCTTATATGGGATTTCAAGGCTTGAGGTAGAAAACAGTTTCATAAATTATTTTAATAAAAAAACTGAAATATATAAGGGAATGAAATTGATAGATGAGAAACTTGGTGGAACAACTCCACTAGATGTTATAGTAAAATTTGGTGAGAAAGATAAATCATCAAGTAGTGAAGATGATGAGTTTGAAGACTGGGGTGACGACGAAAATCAAAATGATGAAAAATATTGGTTTACCAAAGATAAAATTGATAAAATTGATAAAATTCATGAATATCTCGATAGTCTGCCAGCTGTTGGTAAAGTTTTATCATTTGCCTCAATTATAGAAGTTGCTACTCAACTGAATAATAATAAACCTCTAGGAACGCTTGAAATGGGTGTTTTATACACAAAGATCCCTGACGAGATTAAAAAAGAAATTATAGATCCATACATATCAATCAAAGATAATGAAGCAAGAATAAGCTTAAGAGTAAAAGACTCTTTACCAGACTTAAGAAGGAATGATTTAATTAACCAAATAAATTTTGACTTAAAAAATAAATTAAAATTAAAAGAGGAAGAGTTTAAATTGGCAGGTGTATTAATACTTTTTAATAATCTACTTCAAAGTTTATTTAAATCTCAGATTTTAACTTTGGGATTTGTGATGATTGGAATCTTTGCTATGTTTTTGATTTTATTTAGAAACTTTAAAATTTCTTTTCTTGGTGTTGTTCCAAATTTTATTGCTGCATTTTTTATTCTCGGAATCATAGGAATTATGGGAATACCGCTTGATATGATGACTATTACAATAGCAGCTATAACTATAGGTATAGCGGTAGATAATAGTATTCATTACATTTATAGATTTAAAGAGGAATATGCTGAATTAAAAGATTACAAAAAAACTATAAAATTATGTCATTCAACAGTGGGTGAAGCAATTTTAAATACATCTATAACTATTGTATTTGGTTTCTCAATACTTGTATTTTCAAATTTTATACCAACAATTTATTTTGGAATATTTACTGGAATAGCAATGCTTTTAGCTATGATTTCTGTTTTAACACTCTTGCCATCTCTAATATTGGTTACAAGACCATTTGAAAATAAATAATTTATTTAATGGAGTTTTTAAAAAATATTTTTGATCAAATCTCAATTTTTGATTTAATATATATTTCAATTACCGTACTTTATTTAATACGATGTTCTATTAAAGGTTTTATTTTAAGTCTCTTATCTGCAGCAAAATGGTTTTTGACTTATATTTTAACATTAATTTTATTTCCAAAGGTAAAGCCTTATGTGAAAGATATTATAGATAATGAATATGTACTAGATATTCTTTTAGGGGTATCTATATTTGTTATTATTATTTTTTTAATTCTGTTGATTAATAAAGGTATTAGAAAAACTGTGAGATATACTGGAATGGGAAAAGTAGATACTTTTTTTGGTTTTTTTTTTGGATTCGTTAAAGCTTATATTGTCTCGGTTTGCTTATTTGCTTCTGTTAATATTGTGTATAATTCGGACAAATGGCCAATGGATAATAGGAAATCATTTACCTTTTCATATGTTGAAAAAGGTAGTAATTATTTAATAAAAGAATTTCCAAGCAAAAAAGAATATGATGATGCTAAAGAAAAAGTTTCGGATATATAATCCTAAATTAAAGGAAGAATGTGCTGTTTTTGGAATTAGTGATAATCCTGACGCATCAACACTTACTGCCTTAGGTTTGCATGCATTACAACACAGAGGTCAAGAGGGATGCGGGATTGTATCCTTCGATGGAGAGAAATATCATTCAGAAAAGAGATTTGGTTTAGTGGGAGATAATTTTAGTAAAGAGAAGGTTATAAAAACTTTGCCAGGAAAGTATGCAATTGGGCATAATAGATATTCTACAACTGGAGGAACGACATTAAGGAATATACAACCGTTTTTTGCTGATACTAACGCTGGTGGAATTGGAGTTTCTCATAATGGAAACCTAACAAACGCAATTAAATTAAGATCAAAGATGGTTGAGGAAGGTTCAATTTTTTACACTACATCTGATACTGAAACTATCGTCAAACTAATTGCTAGATCAAAAAGATCTAAAACAGTAGACAGAGTAATAGATGCTCTTTTTCAAATACAAGGAGGTTATGCGTTAGTTGTTTTAACACAAAATATTCTTATAGGAGCAAGAGATCCTTTTGGAATTAGACCTTTGGTAATTGGTAAATTAAAAAATTCTTATGTATTAGCCTCTGAAACATGTGCACTAGATATTATAGGAGCAAAATATATTAGAGATGTCGAAAACGGTGAAATAGTATGTGTTGAAAATGGAAAATTAGAAAGTATCAAACCATTTCCTCAGAAAAAAATAAGACCTTGCGTATTTGAATATATTTATTTTTCAAGACCAGATAGTATTTTAAATGGAAAAACAGCATATGAGTATAGAAAAAATTTTGGAGCTGAATTAGCGAAAGAAGAAAATATTGAGGCTGACCTAGTAGTACCCGTTCCTGACTCCGGAAATGCGGCCGCTCTTGGCTATGCCCAACAAAAAAAATTAAATTTCGATTTAGGTTTAATTAGAAATCACTATGTTGGAAGAACTTTTATTGAACCATCTCAAAAAATAAGAAGTCTTGGAGTTAAACTAAAACTTAATGCAAACCATTCAGTTATCAAAAATAAAAAAATTATTTTAGTTGATGACTCTCTTGTTAGGGGTACAACTTCATCAAAAATTGTAAAGATGCTTTACGATTCTGGTGCAAAAGATGTCCATCTTAGAATAGCAAGTCCTGAAATAAAATTTCCTGATTTTTATGGAGTTGATATGCCAACTAAAAAAGAGCTTTTGGCAGCGAATAAAACAGTGGAAGAAATAAGAAATATAGTTTCTGCAAAATCATTAAAATTTTTGAGTGTCGATGGGTTATATAAAGCAATGGGATTCGAAAAGCGAAATGAAAATTACCCTCAATTAACTGATCATTATTTCACGGGTGATTATCCTGTAAAAATAATTGATGAATTAGGGGAAGATAAAGTTACACAATTGTCTTTATTAAGCACAGGATCTAATAACTAATGAAAAAAGTTAGTTTCACTGAAATGAAAAAAGGAACTAGAGATGATTATATTTTATTAGATAAACATGAAAAAGATTATGCTAACAAAACCGCCGATAGAGTTTTAAAATTTATGTCAGGATTAACTGAGACTTTAGAAGGATATAAAATTTCAAGGCTTGAACACTCTCTTCAAAGCGCAACAAGAGCTCTTAAAGCAGGTGAAAGTGAGGAAATGATAGTTGCTACTCTCCTTCATGATATAGGAGATGAGTTAGCACCAATGAACCATTCGGAGTACGCTGCGTCAGTTCTAAAACCATATGTATCTGAAAAAACTCATTGGATAATTGAAAAACATGGTGAATTTCAAACCTATTATTATGCACATCATTTTGGTGAAGATAGAAATAAAAGAGACAAATACAAAGGGCATAAGCATTACCAAGCGTGTATAGATTTTTGCGAAAAATATGACCAAGCATCTTTTGATCCAAACTTTAAATCATTACCGCTTAGTGAATTTGAACCAATGGTTAAAAGGATATTTTCTCGAAAGCCTTACAAAAATTCTTAGGACTAAATTTTGGTTAATCAACTTAAAAACGAGAAAAGCCCTTATCTCAGGCAGCATGAAAATAATCCCGTTGATTGGTTACCATGGAACAAAGAAACACTTAAACTGGCAAAAGATAAAAAAAAACCAATATTTCTTAGTGTTGGGTATGCCAGTTGTCACTGGTGTCATGTCATGGCACATGAAAGTTTTGAGAACGAAGCTACAGCTAAAATATTAAACGATAAATTTATTAACATTAAAGTTGATAGAGAAGAAAGGCCTGATCTAGATTATATTTTTCAAAGAAGTTTAGGAATACTTACTGGTGGACAAGGCGGCTGGCCTCTTTCGATGTTTTTAGATGAGAATGCGGTACCTTTTACAGGTGGAACTTATTTCCCACCAAAAGAGATCCATAATAGACCAAGTTTTATTAAGGTTTTAGAAAATGTTTCAAAAGTTTATGAAGAAAATAGAGAAAAAATTATTTCTCAGGTTGAGCAGATGAGAATGGTTTTTAAAGAAATTAATTCAAAGAATGCTGTAGTTAATCAAGATCTAGAGCCTTTTGTAGAAAAAATTTTACAATATATGGATAACATTAATGGTGGATTTCAAGGTGCACCAAAATTTCCTCAATTTTATGTATTTGATACAATATTTTATTTTTATTTAAAAAACAAAAAAAAAAAATTTTATGATGTAACTGAAAAACTTTTAAAAAATATTTGTTCAAAGGGAATTTATGATCAATTATCAGGGGGGATTTCAAGATATACTGTAGATGAAAACTGGATAATACCTCACTTTGAGAAGATGTTATACGATAATATTTTATTTGTTAAACTTTTGAATTTTTTCGTAGAAAATACTAAGGATAAATATTTCCGATCAAAATTGCTTCAAACTCTGAATTTTATAAATGAAGAATTTAACAATAAAATTAATTTATTAGGATCAGCATATGACGCGGACAGTGAAGGTGTGGAGGGTAAATATTATATTTGGAAATACAAAGATTTAGAAAAAATTCTAAAAGAAAACTTTAAATTATTTACGAGAAAATATGTAATATCTGAAACTGGAAATTTCGAAGGTTCCAATATCCTTGTCGAAAAACTAGAAAAAATATTAAATGATGATGAGTTAAATGAAATAAAAAGACTCGAAAACAAGCTTATAAATGAAAGATCAAAAAGAATAAAACCCCTTTTTGATGATAAAACACAAACTGATTTAAACAGTTATTGGATATATACTTCTCTGTATTCCTCTATAATCTTAGACGATAATGAAATTTTTAAAAAAGGAATGAGTTATTTCAGTAACCTTCAAAATCTCTTAAAAGATAACGTGTTTCACTGTTATGATAAGAAAAGAGAAGAAATCGATGTTTTCTTAGAGGATTATGTTTATTATTGTTTGTTGTTAATAAGTGTTTACGAAATAACAAACGATAAAAAATCATTAAATCGCTGCTGTGTGTTATTAGAGAAAGCATGGGATCTTTTTTACGATGAAGAAAGTCAATTATTACAAAAAAATATAAAAAAATCTAATGATCTATTTGTAGAACCAATTGATTTGATAGATAACAATATTCCAAATGGAAATAGCATTTTTTTGTTAGTTTGCAATAAACTATTTAATATTACTGAAAAAAACTCATGGAAAAAAAAAATTGATATTCTTCAAAAATCATTTCATTCATCAATTAATAACGCTTACTCACAAATGTTTAGTTATATTAAAATTTTAGATATTTGTAATAACAACATTACATTCACTTTCTTTGGTAAAGATAAAAATTTTAAAATTATTCACAATAAATTAATTAAAAGATATTTTGAGATGGGGACTTTTATTCACAAAGATAGCAATGAAAGTTTTATTTTAATTTGTAAAAATCAAACCTGTTCGGAGAAACTTAAGACAGCACAACAAGTTGAGGAATATTTAAATGCAAACTCTATCTGATCAGAAAAAAGGATCATTATTAGCATTCATTGGAGTTATATTTATTACACCTGACTCTTTGTTCATAAGATTAAGTCAAATAGAAACTTGGGGGCTGCTATTTTACAGGGGTTTTATTCCATTTGTGGTAGTGCTTTTTGGTTTAATTTTATTTTACAAAACAAATTTTTTCAAAGCTTTAATCAATATAGGATATACTGGTATTTTTTATGCAATAAGTTTTTCTATCTGTAACGTAACTTTTATTATTTCTATTCAAAACACAAATGTTGCTAATACGCTTATAATGGTAGCTATGGCACCAATGTTATCGGCTTTTCTTGGAGCATTTTTTTTAAAAGACTTGCCCGATAAAAAAACATGGTTTGCAATAATTATTACATTTTTTTCGGTAACATTTATATTTTTTGACTCAATTAAGTTGGGAAATATTTTAGGTGATATATTTGGTTTTATTACAGCTCTTGGACTTGCGGTAAATGCAAATCTTGCAAGATTTGCAAAAGATAGGGATTTAGTGCCCGCAGCTGTAATTGGAAAATTAGGTACAGCAGCTTTTGCATTTATTTTTGTAAAAAATTTTAGTTTGACTGATACTGATTTAATTATAGTTCCTTTAATGTGCGTTTTATGTGTCGCAATACCATTTGTCCTAGTAACTATTGCCCCAAGATTTATCGCTGCAGCTGAAGTAAATTTATTTTTTTTGTTAGAGGTAGTACTTGGTCCAATATGGGTTTGGATGATAATAAATGAGAGACCTAGCACGGAGACTATAATTGGTGGGATAATAATAATAGTTACAATTGCAATACATTCTTTTCTAGCCATAAAAAAAACATAAACTAAAATTAACTACTTGCTTTTTAAAATAAAAAGAATAATCACGCAAAATGAACAAAATTTTAAATAATTCATGGGCGCTATTTTTAGGAATGGGTCTCATAATGCTTGCTCATGGTTATCAGGGCTCGTTATTAGGTATTAGAGCTGTTAAAGAAGACTTTGGTTTAATATCAACAGGTTTTATGCTTTCAGGATATTTCATAGGATATTTTATTGGTGCAAAAACTATCTCTTATCTAGTTTCTAGAGTTGGTCATATTCGAGTCTTTGCGGCTTTTGCATCTGTCGCATCAATTGTAATACTTTTACACTCAATTATTGTTAACCCTTTTACATGGTTTGTTTTAAGAATTGTAACTGGTTTCAGTATGGTTTCTTTGTATACAATCGCAGAAAGTTGGCTAAACGACAGATCTAGCAATAAAAATAGGGGGAGTGTTCTTTCTGTTTATATGATTGTTTTATATGGATCTATGGCACTCGGAATGTTTTTTATTAACTTTAGCAAACCTGAAAACTTTCAACCATTTATATTGGTATCTCTAATAATGTCACTTTCTCTTATACCTATACTCCTTACGAAAAGAAAGCCTCCAACTTTCAAAAAAATCCTAGGTATGAAACTTAAAGAACTATATGACACATCTCCTTTTGGGATGGTAAGTTCATTATTGTGTGGATCTACACATTCAGCTCTATTTTCAATGCTAGCTGTTTATGCTGCCTCAATGAATTTTAGTATTTTTGAAATTTCAATCGTTACTTTTTTAGTTGCAATCTCTGGTGCAATTTCACAATGGCCTATAGGTAAATTATCCGATGCTCTAGATAGAAGATTGGTTATAATTTATTGTACGTTTGCATCTTCTTTTTTTGCTTTATGTGCAATATTTGCTTCATCGCAAATGTATATGCCTGAAGGTTTGGCAACACCAAAGTATTGGTTTTACTTTTTTGTAATGCTCTTTTCATTTTGCAGTCTTCCAATGTTTGCTTTGATATTTGCGCATACAAACGATTTTATTCCTAAAGAAAAGTTCGTTGCAGCAGGTGCTGGATTGCAATTTGCATTTGGCTTAGGTGCGATGATGGGTCCTTTTTTATGCTCGTTTTTTATGGATTTTGTTGGTCCAAATGGATTTCTTATATATTTAATTATTTTTCACGTATCTATTGGGATTTTCGGAATATACAGAATGAAAGTTAGATCTGTTGTTGAAAATCCAGATTCACAATTTATACCAATGCCACAAACTATAACTCCATTAGGGATGGAATTAAACCCTGTAACAGAACATATTGATGAACCTTATTCGGAAAAAGTTCAAAAAATGTTAAAAAGAAAGGGTGTTGTAATAAAAAAAAAGGATGAGAAGGAAATTGAACAGGAAAATACATAAATAAATTTATCTACTTCTAGTTGTGTTGTTCTTTGAAAAAATTAAATCTTACTCTTGTTAATTTAAGATTTTTTTGTTGAAATAGGCAATTAAAAAAATGGTTAGGAAAAAAAAAAATATCAATAAGAAAAACAAAAGTAATTTGTCAAAAATTGCAACTTTCACTGCTCAATCTATAAGTGGCGCATATTTAAGTTATAAAAAGAACCAGGAACAAAAAAAAATTGATGAAATAAAACTTCGTAAGCTTGAAGAAAATAATAAGTTAATCAAAGAAAAAAAGGAATTAAAGATTAGAGAAGAACAATTAAGAAAAGATTATGATAAATTTCAAATTAAAGAAGTAGATATAAAAAACAAAGAAAAAGAGCTAAAATTTAAAGAGGACAAAATTAAAATTGAAAATGAAAGGCTGATTAAAAAAGAAGAGGATCAGAGTTTGTTTAATAAAGAATTAAGGTCAAAGGAAAAAGAACTTAAATTAAAAGAAGAGGAACAAAATAGAAAAGATATCGATTTGAAAGTAAGAGAAGAGGAACAAAAAAATAAAGAATTGAGAGATCAAAGAAGAAAATATAAAGCTATAAAAGCTATAAAAGAACAAGAGGAAAGAAGAAAAAAAATTGAATTCATCAAAATTAAGGAATGGGAAGAAAAGTTTGATAAAGAGCAAAAAATGAAAGAGGAAGAGGAGAGTTTAAAAGAGGAAAAATTAAGAAGACGAGAATTGGAAAATTTTAAAAGACAAGAGTTAATCGAAAAAGAAGTTAAAGATGAGCTAACTAATCAATTAAAAACTTTTAATATAGATAAAACAACAAAAAACTAATTATTTGCAAAAAGAAAATTGTGCTAGGCTTTGGAAGATAATCCAAGAGGCTGGGGATTATTTACAGGGAAAGCTGCCCGAGCATCCAAATCATCCCAAAGGTAGAAATCCATATGCACATATTGCTATTTGTATAAAATCAAAATTTAATATGAGCTACAAAGAAATAGATGATGAAAAATTTGATGAAGTTATTGAATATATTCGATACTTAAAAAAAAATCCAAACTAATTTATTAGATAATATTTAAAAAACTTAATTATTATTTTCAATTATACCTCTCAACATCAATGATATTCTAAACATTGTAAATTTTTTACAATTTTTTTTTGCAATGATTTTTTTATCAAAAACTTCTTTTTTATTTAGCTCATTAAATTGAACAAGACTATGAAATAATTTATCTTTTTCATTACTCTCAAATAATAAACCGGCTTTACCATTTGAAAGAAATTCCGCAGGTCCATTTTTACAATTACTTGATATCACAAATGAATTACACATTGCAGCTTCTACGATTACAAGTCCTACCTCTTCCCATAAAGATGGTAAAATAAATGCTTTGGAGTGTTTCATGTAGTAATAAATATTTTCAGTAAAATTAAATATTTTAATATTATTCATTAAATTATTATTTTTAACCTCATCTTTCATTTTTTTTTTTAGCTCACCTTCTCCAAAAATTAATAGTTTCTCATTTGGGTATTTACTGCAAAATTTTTTAAATTCTTTTATGAGGTATATAAAGTTTTTTTGTCTAGTAAATCTGCCAGCTGCTAAAAAATAATTTTTCTCTTCGTTTTTTAAAAGTTTAAAATCTGTATTATTTATTTTTTTAGTAAATTCTTTTACATTTATAATCGCATCCGGTAGTAAAAAAAGTTTTGTTCTATCAAAAATATTATTTTCCAAAAGAAATTTTTTTTGTGCATTTGTTTGACATAAAACTTTCAATATTTTTTTTTCAGATTTAATCCATAATAACTTTCTTAAGAAGTTAAATCGTATATAACCAGAAATTCTAAAAATTAATTTTGTATTTAGATTAAGAATATTCCACAAAAATAAAGGAAGTGATGTTAACAAATGTATTATAAAATAATCTGGTTTTTTCTTATTTAAAAAATGAATTAAAGGAATAATTGATACTAAAATTATGACAATATATGTCAACCTACTAGCAATAAATCCTTTTTTAGGAAGAAAATTATAATAATCAAATGTCAAATCTTCAACTTCTACATTATTTTGTCTCAGATATTCCCTATATTTTGACCACTCTCCAAAAACATTTAAAATTTTAACCTCATAATCCTTTTGATACTTAGCAAGCGATATTGCAGAATAAAGAGTGGTTTTAATTGTTCCAACTTTTCCAATACTTGGAGCCCAATAATATATTTTTTTTTTCATTTAGTTACTGATTAGGAAAATAATCCTTAAGATCGCCTTCTCTATAAACGTCAGCTGTACAACAATGGAGGCCTCCACCGAAAGCATAAGCATCTCTCATATCAACTGGAATCACCTCCATTCCTAGTTTATCGAGCTGTTCAGCTTGATAAATCTCGCTTTTTTCTACACATACAGTCTTAGGATCTAATATTAAAACATTCATTGAAAGCCACACAGATGAATAGCATAAAGAGGGTGGTGAATTATGAGCTGGTTGCGCTGCATCTATTATTTCCCATCCATTTTTTTCAAATAATTTTCGTTGTTCTTTTGGTAAACGTCTTTGAGGATTGTTGATTATTAGGCCTTCTCTAATTGGTGTGAATGTAGCATCTATGTGTATAGGATAAGGATCGCCGGGAAAATTTACAGTATGAACTCTGTGATCTTTAAAGTGTCTTTTCAACCAATTTATTCCTTTTAAGTTAGTTGTAAATCCGTGTTGTATAACCAAATCTTTTCCAAATCTCAAAATATCTGCTGCATCAAATAGAGGTTCTTCTTCAGTTGTTACAAAGAATTTATCTTCTGTCCAATTTAATCTTTTTTCTATACCAATCTTATCAGATAAATAGTCCTTTCTATAATCAGCATCTGTTAATCTTGGTTTTGGAGCTACTTCATGTCTCATATTAGGGTCATCTTCAAAATATTTTTGTAATAATGGTCTATAGTTCAAATATTCGAACCATCTGCATCTATAGCTCATTGTTGCCTCAAGCATTTCATTTCCAACCGTTAAAATAATATCTCTTGCAGGCATACATCCAAACATTGTTTCAACCATCCAGTCTGGTGTTGATATATTTTGATCATGTTTAATTGGTAAAGGTCTATCAACTCTGATTCCTCTTTTTTTTAGCAGCTTTGCGAAATTATCAAGAAGTTCGTTTGCTTTATCAACTGTATCCTTTGTTCTGGGCCCATGTTGACCTTTCATATCTGAGTCTTCCGGCACTTTAGCATCAAGAGCTGGTTCTGGAGCGGGGATACAAGAACCATCAGCTTTTCCTACAATCACATGTTTTAAAGGATCCCACTCATTCCAACTATTAACAACTGTTTTTGAAGAATACATAAAATTTAGTTAAGAGCTATAAATCTCCTATTTTGTTTTATAATCAAACTGTAATATATAATTGCTAAAAAAATTAAAAAACCACCTATGACTGTTGTATTAGATGGTATTTCATTTATTCCAAGTATAGGTAACCAAACCCAAAATATTCCTCCTATAACTTCTGTTAAAGACAGAAGAGTTAGCTCAGCTGCTGGTATATTTTTTGATCCTATAGAATAAAGTATCAAACCTAAACATACCAATGTTCCATGTATTGAAAATAAACCTTGATTAATACTTGAGGATAAAAAATTTGACTGGGTTCCTATAAGAATAATTGAGGATACTAATGCACAGAAAACTCCTGCAATAGCTACTGTAGTAAATTTAGGTGTTTCTTTTCTCCATCTTAAACTTACTGAAAATACAGAAAATCCAAGAGCTGAAATTAAACCAAAAATTAATCCAAACAAAGATCCTTTTTCAAAATCACCAATTGCCATAATAAAAATTCCAATTGTGGCAATTATAATTGCAACCCAAACATTAGTTGAAATTTTTTCTTTTAAAAAAAGAAAACCTAACAAAGCTGTAATAAATGGCATTGCTGACAAACATAATAGTGTTATTGCGGCAGTTGTATGTGTAATTGACCAAATGAAAGTTATCATAGCTACTCCCAATCCAAAACCACCAATTAGACCTGATAATCCAATCTTGAAATAATTTTTATAAAAATCTAAACCTTCTTCAAAAAATAGATAAACATTTAATAGAATGAAAATAGTAATACCTCTAGCAAATAAATACTGCCATGGAATTAATTCGGGTTGATCCATATAACGAACAACTAATGGCCCAAATGACCAGAGTATTCCTGCAAAAAGTACAACCGGTATTGCCACACCCTCATTTTTTAATTTAAACATTTAGAATTTTTAATAGTAATTTAAATAGACTACAATATAATTTTAGCTATTTTTAAAAAATAAAAACCCATAAAATTTAATTTTTATAATATGGACTCTGAAATAATTAAAATTGCAGGTAATACAATTAATTATAAATCAATAATTAATTATTCTCATAAAATAAAGTTTAAAAATTCCCTTTGTGGTGATGAAATAGAAATATCTTTAAAAGTAAAAAATAATAAAATTTTAGATTTCGGATACCAAACTAAATCGTGTATATACTGCCAGGCTAGTGTAAGTCTATTATCAAGAAAGTGTAAAAAAAAGAAAATACCTGAAATTAAAAATTTTTTACTTACAGCAAGCAATCTATTTAAACCTGGAAAAATTAAGACTCAAAAAAATTGGTACGTTTTTAAGAAAATTTTCAAAAAGGAAAATAACTCCCGAAAAAAATGCTTACTTCTTCCCATTAATGCTTTGATGAAAATTATGACTACTTTATGATTACAAAAATTTTACTAAAACAATCAATACTTGCTGGATTATTTTCTTTTTTCACAATTTGTTCGTTAACTCTTTTAACTTATAAAACTGAATATGGTTTATTTCTTCTTGCTTCATTTGGATCAACAATGGTTTTATTATACGGATATCCTGAAAGTCCATTTGCCCAACCAAGAAATATAATTCTTGGTCATTTTTTAACTTCTTTGATTGGTATAATTTTTTTAAATTTTGTGCCCCTTCCTATTTTTTTAAATATACCATTAGCTGTAGCATTTGGTGTTATGTTCATGATACTTTTAAAAGTTACACATCCTCCTGCTGGTGGAAACCCCATAATTGTAATTATTGGGTCTGTGTCCTATGAATATTTATTAACTCCTGTTTTTTTAGGTTCAATCCTGGTTGTAATATTTGGTTTTGTAGTAAATAAATTTATATTAAAAAGGGAATACCCAAAGTTGGTATAATTTCATTGATAGCATATCTACTTTTATGGTAGGCTTTTGGAAATAAATAATCATTAAAGATTAAAAATAAGATTAGGAGATAAAATGAAAGTATTATGTATATTATATGATGATCCAAAAGGTGGTATGCCAAAATCTTACCCTCTTTCAGATCTTCCAAAATTAGAAAAATATCCTGACGGGATGACATTGCCAAGTCCAAAGGGAAGAGACTTTACACCAGGTCAATTACTAGGATGTGTTTCTGGTGAACTCGGTTTAAGAAAATATTTGGAGAGCAATGGTCATGAATTAATAGTTACTAATAGTAAAGATGGTGATGGATGTGAGGCTGATAAACATATTGTTGATGCAGATATTGTTATTTCTCAACCTTTTTTCCCATATTATTTAACAAAAGAAAGAATAGCGAAAGCAAAGAATCTTAAAATGGCAATAACTGCTGGTATTGGGTCTGATCACGTTGATCTTCAAGCGGCAATGGATAGCAAAATTGATGTTGTTGAAGTTACTTTTTGTAACTCTAGATCTGTTGCAGAACACATCGTGATGATGATTGTTTCAATGGTTCGAGACTATCACAATCAACATAAAATTGTTAATGAAGGTGGTTGGAATATTGCTGATGCAGTTCAAAGATCATATGACGTTGAAGGTATGCATATAGGTACAGTTGCAGCTGGAAGAATTGGACTTGATGCACTGAGAAAAATGAAGCCTTTCGATGTTCACCTCCATTACTTTGATAGACATAAATTACCTGATAACGTTGAGAAAGAACTTAATTTAACTTTTCATGAATCTGTGGAATCTATGGTTAAAGTATGTGATGTAGTAACAATAAATTGTCCCCTTCACCCTGAAACTGAAAATTTATTTGACGACGCAATGATTAGTAAAATGAAAAAAGGTGCTTACATTGTAAATACTGCTAGAGGTAAAATTTGCAACAGAGATGCAATTGCAAAAGCTCTT
>MDTB01082089.1_pt1 | contig 22434 bp, 23 predicted proteins | sample 811161 | NCBI WGS metagenome assembly MDTB01 (sample SAMN05326650, study PRJNA326480) | marine metagenome | isolation source: seawater | place: Mediterranean Sea | collected 2009 | reverse complement strand
GCGCAAAGTCTATTTCCATACCAATTTCTTGACCTTTTTTTAAACAATTTTGTTTTAATTTTTCAAAAGAGGTCGAACCATATTGTGATTGTTCTCTTTCACCTAATAGATTAAGATTTGGACCATTAATAATAATTATTTTATTATTCATTTAGCTTTTATATACAATGAAAAACACAAAGAAAATAAAAATTAGAATAAATGGCAAAATAAAACTAGTGTCTAAAAATATGAAATTGTCAGATCTAGTAAATAATTTGAAAATATCTATTAAAAAAGTAGCAATTGAATTAAATCGACAAATTATTGATAAAAAAAAGATCAAAAAAATTTCTTTAAAAGAAAATGATAAAATTGAAATCGTACATTTTATAGGAGGAGGTTAAATTTGAAAGAAGATAAATTGATAATTTCAAAAAACAAATTTAACTCCCGTTTGATTGTTGGAACCGGAAAATATAAAAATATGGAAGAATGTGCTAAAGCAATAAAAGTATCTGGAGCTGAAATAGTAACTGTAGCAGTTAGAAGAGTAAATATAACAGATAAAAAAAAACCATTATTGATGGATTATATTGATCCAAAAAAGATAACTTATCTTCCTAATACAGCAGGCTGTTTTAATTCAGAAGAGGCATTAAGAACACTTAGATTAGCTAGAAATATTGGTGGTTGGAAATTAGTAAAGCTAGAGGTTTTGGGAGACAAAAAAAATTTATTTCCTGATATGATTGAAACATTAAAATCAACAGAAGTTCTTACCAAAGAAGGTTTTAAAGTAATGGTGTATTGTAATGATGATCCATTAATGGCAAAAAGATTAGAAAATTCAGGAGCTTGTGCTATTATGCCTTTGGCAGCTCCAATAGGTTCAGGATTAGGTATTCAAAATAAAATTAATATAAAAATTATACGAAAACAAACTTATCTGCCATTAATAATTGATGCAGGACTTGGTCAAGCATCTGACGCAACTATTGCAATGGAATTGGGTTGCGATGGAGTGCTAGTAAATACAGCTATTGCAAAAGCAAAAAAACCTCTTGAAATGGCTAAAGCATTTAAAAAAGGAGTTATCGCTGGGCGTTTATCCTATCTGGCAGGACGAATAGATAAGTCATTGATGGGCAAATCATCATCACCTAAAGATGGTATTATTTAAATTTTTTTATAAAATTTTTTTTTTTATAACTTTTTTTTTTAAATTTTTTTGGACTCTTTTTGTCAGAAGTATTTTCGTTGATTACATTGTTTAAGTTTTTCAAACTTTCAAAATTTTCAATCAATTCAATTGTTTTCTTCGTTCTATTCTTTATATTTATAATATACTCAGGTATAATAAGCAAATTATCTGTAATGATATCAATTTTCACTTTGTTTTTTTTTTCAAAGTAAGTTAAGTCATTAATAAAGTTTTCTTTCAAAAATTCTGAAATTTTTTCACAAACTTTTAATTCTACATATTTGGCTTTATTAACTATTGTCTTAATTTCAACTAATTTAAGTATTTTTTGTGCAAAAGATTCATCTGTCAAAGTAACTTTCCATTTTACTGCACTTTCTCTCAGTCTTTGTCTAGACATTTCAAGTAAACCAAAATTGCTTATTCTCCCAATTTGAATTCTAGCTCTATCTGATCTGCATCTCTCTTTTAATCTTCTCTCCACAGACTTTCTATTTCCATAGCTAAGCATATCTATAAAATCTATAATTATTAGACCAGAGAGGTCTCTAATTTTTATTTGTCTAGCAATCTCATCTGCTGCTTCAAGATTTGTATCTAATGCAGTGTTTTCAACATTTTTTTGTTTTATTGAACTTCCTGAATTTACGTCTATAGATACAAGAGCCTCTGTGGGATTGACCACTAAATACCCTCCTGAAGAAAGTTTAATTTCGGAGTCAAATATTTGATTTAATTTTTGCTCTATACCTTCATTAATAAATAATGGTATTTTTCCTCTATATTTTTTTACTTTTTTCAAGTTTGTAGGCATCAACATTTTCATAAAAGACTGAGTTTTTTTATAGCCTTCGTTACCTTCAACAAAAATATTTTTAGTATTATCGTCATACATATCTCTTAAAGTTCTTTTTATAATTTCACTTTCTTGATGAATAAGAGAAGGAGCTATTGAATTAATAGCTGTATCTTTGATCTGATCCCAAGAATTTATTAGTGTTGTCAAGTCGTGATGAATTTCATTTTTTGTTTTATTTGAACCAGCGGTTCTGACAATTAAGCCCATTTCTTTTGGTATCTCTATTTCATTCAATATTGATCTTATTTTTTTACGATCAGCTGGATTGAAAATTTTTCTTGATATTCCTCCGCCCTTGGGAGTGTTAGGCATTAAAACAATATACTTACCAGCAATAGAAATAAATGTACTTAAGGCAGCTCCTTTTTGACCACGCTCATCTTTAATTACTTGTACAAGAATTACTTGATTTGGTTTAATTACTTCTTGTATCTTATATCTTTTAAATTTGTTTTTATATTTATTTTCTTTTTGAGCTTCATCATTCGGTTTAAAATCTGACTCATCTTTTTCAACTAACTCTTCTTTTTCAACAGGATCGTTAATCTCAAGCTTTCCTTCAGCTAGATTTTCATTTTCTATTTCTTCACCTTTTTTTGAAAGTTCTTCTCTAACTCTTTCCTCTTCTTTTTTTATTCTATCTAAATCATTTTGGGGAATTTGATAATAATCAGATTGAATATCATTAAAGGAGAGAAAGCCATGCCTTTCTCTACCAAAGTCCACAAAAGCTGCTTGTAAAGATGGTTCTATTCTACTTACTTTACCGAGATAAATATTATTTTTAATTAGATTATTTTTTAAACCTTCGTATTCATAATCTTCAATATGATTACCTGATTTAAGAACGACTCTAGTTTCACTTGGATGCGATGCATCGATATATAAATTTTTGTCCATAGATTTTTTATTAATTTTTTCATTTTTTATTTTGTAAATTTTGTCTAATTATGCCATATCTTTAACAAATTCCTCAATATAATGATATCTAAAATGAATAGTTTTTTGAAAAATTTGATAATTTCAATAAGCGGGATATTTTTACTTTTAAGCGTATTAGTTGTCTCTGTTTTATGGACTTTTTCTAGTAATATACCTGATTATAAATTCTTAAAAAATTATAAACCACCTGTTTCTAGTAAAGTTTATTCTAGAAATGGAAGTTTAGTTGCTGATTTTTCAAGAGAAAAGAGAATATTTGTTCCTTATAACTCAATTCCTAAAAACGTTATTTATTCATTTTTATCGGCAGAAGATAAGAATTTTTTTTCACATCCTGGAGTTGATGCAAAAGGAGTTTTAAGAGCAGTAATAAACAATGTATCAAATATATTAAATTCTAAAAGATTAGAGGGCGCTTCAACAATCACACAGCAAGTTGCAAAAAATTTTCTTTTAACCAATGAAGTCAGTTTAAATAGAAAAATTAAAGAAGCTATTTTAGCTTTTAGGATTGAAAGAGCTTTATCTAAAGAAAGAATTTTAGAGCTTTATTTAAATCAAATTTATCTTGGAGGTGGAGCCTATGGTGTGGCAGCGGCAAGTTTAGAGTATTTCGATAAACCTATTAAAGAACTCACATATTCAGAGGCAGCTTTGTTAGCTGCCCTTCCAAAAGCTCCAAGCAGGTACAATCCATATAATAATATTGAATTAGCTAAATTTAGAAGAAATTTAGTTTTGAAAAACTTATATGATAATGATTACATTACATCTTTAGAATATCAGGATTTAAAAGATCAAAAAATTTTTTTAAAAAAGAAAAAAAAAATTTTTTTAGAGGACGCTCAATACTATATTGAAGAGGTTAGAAAGAATATAATTGATAAATTAACATATGATAAAGTTTACAAGCAGGGTTTTAATATTAATACTCCAATCGATTTAGACTTACAAAAAATTGCAACTGATTCTTTACGCAAAGGATTAATTTCCTATGACAGAAGAAAAGGGTGGAGAGGGCCAATTACCAACTTAGAATATAAAAAAGATTGGTTTAAAGAATTAAACATGGATAAATTAGAGAGTTCAATTTCGTGGGATTTAGGAATAGTAAAAAGTATTGATAAGTTTTCAGTTTTAATTGAAATAGAAAATGGCATAGATGGACAAATTAACTATAGTGATATTACTTGGACAAATAAAGAATTTAATGAATTATTTAAAATCGGAGATGTAATTTATGTTGAAAAAAAAAAGAAAAAAATTTTTATAGTTTAAAACAATTACCGATAATTAACGGCGGTATAGTAGTCATGGATCCCTACACCGGAAGAGTTTTGGCTTTAAGTGGAGGATTTAGTTTCAAAAAAAGTGAGTTTAATAGAGTTACTCAAGCTCTAAGACAGCCTGGATCGGCTTTTAAACCATTTGTTTATGCGCTCGCTTTAGAAAATAACTATTCACCATCTTCTTTAATTCTAGATGCCCCACTAGTCTTAGATCAAGGAGAGGATTTAAAAATGTGGAAACCAGAAAATTATGGAAAAAAGTTTTATGGACCATCTACTTTAAGAACTGGTTTGGAAAAATCTAGAAACCTTATGACAATCAGAATTGCTCAAGATCTTGGTTTAAACAAAGTTGTAAATTTTTCAGAGAAATTAGAAATTTATGAAAAACCTGAAAAATTATTATCAATTTCTTTAGGATCTGCTGAAACAACATTATTAAAATTAACTACAGCTTACTCTGCATTTGTAAATGGGGGAAAGCTTGTTAAACCAATTCTTATTGATCGAATTCAAGATAGCGAAGGTGTAACCATAATAAACAATGAATTGAGAGTGTGCAAAAATTGTGAACAAATTTCCTTTTTAAGTGAAGATTTTCCTTCTGTTAAAGATAACCATAAACAAATATTTTCTGAACAAACTGCTTACCAAATGACATCGATTTTAGAAGGAGTTATTAAGAGAGGAACAGGTAAAAAGTTGAGAGAACTCGGTCTCAATTTAGCTGGCAAAACTGGAACAACTAATAAAAATACTGATACTTGGTTTATTGGATTTACATCTAATCTTGTGGTCGGTGTTTACGTTGGAGCCGACAACCCAAAACCCCTTGGTAAATACGAAACTGGATCTAAAACAGCATTACCAATATTTAAAGATTTTATAAAAAAAACAATAAAAAAATCTGAGGCAAGACCGTTTAAAGTTCCTGAGGATATAATTATGATGGTTGTAGATCCCGTGTCAGGAGAAAAGGCAAAATTTTCAACAAAAAATACAATAATTGAAAATTATAAGAAAAAAAATATATCTGATGGTAAAGTTTATTATACAAATAAGGATAAACTAGATATAAATAACATATCAAAGTTTTATTAATGGATAATTTATTTTTAAATAATAAAGAAGAAATTGAAAAGATAAATCAAAGAATTAAGGAGTTTCTTTGAAAAGAGTAATATCTATTCAAAATTAGAAAATCACAGTAAAAAAATTTTGGAGCCAAATTTTTGGAAAGATAAAGATCAGTCAAAAATAATTCTAAAAGAAAAAAAATTATACGACGATTTAATTAATTCGCATAAAAGTCTATCAAAGAATGTTACTGATTTAGTTGATTTATATGATTTAGCAAAAGAGGAAGATAATCAAGTTATAATTGATGAATTAACAAAAAATATTAAAGACCTTAAAAAAGTTGCTAAAGAAAATGAAATTAAATGTTTTTTATCAAATGAGGTAGACTCGTTAAACTGCTACATTGAAATTCATGCTGGAGCAGGTGGAACTGAGAGTCAAGATTGGGCTGATATGTTAAGAAGAATGTATTTAAAATGGTCTGATATTAGAAAGTTTAAATCTAATTTAATAAGTGAACACAAAGGTGATGAGGCTGGAATAAAATCTTCAACAATAAGAATTGAGGGAAATTACGTATTTGGTTGGTTAAAAAAAGAATCTGGGATACACAGGTTAGTAAGAATCTCTCCATTTGACTCTGGTGCAAGGCGACATACTAGTTTTGCAAGTGTGTGGGTGTACCCCGTCGTTGATGAAAATATTAAAATTGAAATATTGGATAAGGATCTCAGAATAGATACCTATAGATCTAGTGGAGCTGGTGGTCAGCATGTAAACACAACTGACAGTGCTGTGAGAATAACTCATCTACCATCAAAGATTGTTGTTCAATGCCAGAATGAGAGGTCACAGCATAAGAATAAAGAAACATGTATGAATATGTTAAAAGCGCGACTTTACGACCACGAATTAAAAAAAAAAGAGCAAGAAAATATGGAAAATGAAGTATCTAAATCAGAAATTGGCTGGGGACATCAGATAAGATCTTATGTCTTACAGCCTTATCAATTAGTAAAAGATAATAGAACCAATTTTGAGAGCACTGATCCTGAAAAAATTTTGAGTGGTGAAATCGATCAATTTTTAGAACAATCTCTTTATAAATAAATGATAAAATTTTTTTTTAAATCAATCCTATACCTTATAATTATTTTTTTTATATTAGTTGGATATTTAAGTACTGTAGGTATCGAGACCAAAAGTTTTAATACTCAAATTAAAAAAAATTTGAAAAACATTAATAAAGATCTAAGCACAGAGTTAAACAAAGTAAAAATAATTCTTAATCCCTTAAAGTTTCAAATTAATATTAAAACTGTTGGACCTATAATAATATTTAAAAATGAAAAATTACAACTAGAAAGTATTAAATCTCAAATACCAATTATATCGTTAATTAAAGGTGGATTTTCATCAACAAACTTAACAATTTCTACACAATCAATTAATTTTAAGGATCTTCTCTCTTTTTTAAGAGCTTATGATAATAAGATTAAGTATTATTTATTGGATAAAGTGATCACTAGGGGTTTTTTGATTGCAGATATCAATTTAAATTTTGATGAAAATGGATCAATTAAAAATGACTATTATATTAATGGGCTGGTTAAAGAAGCAAAGATAGATTTATTAAACAAAAAAAAATTAGACAAGATAAATTTTATTTTTAACATAAGAGAAAAATCAATTAATTTAGGTGATGTTTCTTTTTTATTAGATAAAATTAGTTTTATTTCTGACAACATTTCAATTAAAAAAGAGGAAAATTATTTCTCTGTAAAAGGTAAAATTAGTAATAACAAAATAGCTTTATCAAAAGATGATTTCAACTCGATCACAGATCCTTTTTTAAAAGATATCACTTTGGAAAAATTAGAGTTTGGTTCAGAAAACGATTTTTCATTTAAAATAAATAATAAATTTAAGATTCGAAATGTAAATTTTCAATCAAAATTAGAAATCTCTGATTTACGAAAAAAAAATGATTATCAATTGAAAGAATTTTTCCCTGACATTAATAATGAAATTAAACTTAAGAATCATAAAATAAATATTAATTATACAAAAGATAATTTATCAATTAAAGGCAAAGGATTTTGGTTGAGTCAAAAAGAATTTGATGAAATGGAATATGAAATAAAAAAAAATATTAATTCTTATTTATTTAAAACTAAATTCGATTTAACTAATAACAAACTTAAAATAAACTTATTAAATTTTTATAAAAAGAAAGATTCAAAATCATCTTTGAGCTTACAAGGGAAACTTGTGGAAGGTAAAAATTTATTTTTTCAATACATTGATTTCATAAACGAGGATAATTTGATAAATGTAAAAAAGCTTTCTTTAGATAATGATCTAAGGTTTTTAGATCTTGGTATGTTAAATTTAAACTTCAACGATATAGAAAATTTTAGAAATGAAGTTATTATAAAAAAAAATAAAAAAGATTACGAATTAGACGGCAAAGTGTTAAATGCAAGTAAGATTATCAGTAATTTATTGAAAGGAAATGATAATAAATCTGATTTCTTTAAGAATGATTTAAAAATAAAAGTTAATTTAAAAAAAGTTTTTTTAGATAATGATCATTTTATCAATGATTTAAAAGGTTATTTTGAAATTGAAGATAGTAAAGTAATTAATGCAGAACTAAATTCTTATTTTGAAAATCAAATGAAGCTAAGTTTTACTGTAAAAAAAATTGATAATAAAAAAATAACTACCTTTTTTTCAGGTAAAGCCAAACCTATAATAAATAAATACGACTTTATAAAAGGATACGAAGAAGGTTCTTTAGATTTTTATTCTATAAGTTCTAATAATGTTTCAAATTCTAAATTAAAAATATATGACTTTAAATTGAAAGAACTTCCAGCTTTAACAAAGTTATTAACGCTTGCATCGTTACAAGGAATAGCAGATGTTTTATCTGGAGAAGGAATTAGATTTGATGAATTTGAAATGAACTTTGAGACTAATAAAAATTTAATGACCATAAATGAGATTTACGCGATCGGACCTGCAATATCAATTTTGATGGAGGGTTATGTTGAGAAAGATAAAATAATCAGTTTAAGAGGAACTTTGGTCCCAGCAACAACAATTAATAAAGTTATAGGATCTATTCCTATATTAGGTAATATTCTTGTGGGCAAAAAAACAGGGGAAGGCGTGTTTGGAGTTAGTTTTAAGATAAAAGGTCCACCAAAAAATTTGGAAACAACAGTTAATCCAATTAAAACTTTGACACCAAGATTTATTACCAGAACGTTAGAAAAAATTAAAAAAAATTAAATTATTTCAATTTTGAAATGTCTTTTTTTTCCTATCGAAAGTTTGAAATAATTTTGATCAAAAAGATCTGAATTGATTATAAATTTTTCGTTGTTGACTATTTTATTGTTTATTTTAATTGCATTACCTTTAATTAGTCTTCTTATTTCACTTTTTGAAGTTTCTAGTTTGGAAAAAATTATTAGATCAATAATATTAAAGTTATTCTTAACTAAAGAATTTTTTAATTTAATTGATGGTAAGTTTGAACCACCAGAATTTTCTGAAAAAGTTTCATTTGCAATTTTTTCAGAATTTAACGCTTCTTTTTTCCCATGCAATAGTTCGGTAGTTTTATTTGCAAGTAAAATCTTTAAATCATTTATATTCTTATCTTTTAAGTTTTCAATATCTTCAACATTTAAATCTGTAAAAAATTTAAGAAATTTTAAAACATCTCTATCATCAGTATTTCTCCAAAATTGCCAATAATCATATGGAGATAAAAATTTTTTATCTAACCAAATTGCTCCTTCAGCAGTTTTTCCCATTTTTGCACCTGAAGACAATGTAATTAAAGGTGTGGTTAAACCGTAAACTTGTTTGTTAGAATGTCTTTTAATTAATTCAACTCCATTTACAATATTACCCCACTGATCTGATCCACCGATTTGAAGATAACACTCTTTTTTTTTATTTAGTTCCAGAAAATCATAAGCTTGAAGTATCATATAATTAAACTCCATATAACTTAAAGATTGTTCTCTTTCTAATCTCATTTTGATACTTTCAAAAGTAAGCATTTTGTTTATTGTAAAGTGTTTTCCAATTACTCTTAGAAATGAAATATAATTTAAATTTTTAAGCCATTTATAATTATTTACAAATATAGGTTTTGTTTTTTTATTTTTGGAATGTAAAAAATTTTTAAGAATTTTTTCAATATTATTTGAGTTTTTTTTAATTTCTTTTTCTGATAATATTTTTCGAGTTTTATCTTTTCCTGAGGGATCTCCTATTCTTGTAGTTCCATCACCTAAAAGAATTATTGGCTGATGACCATGAATTTGTAGTAATCTCAGGCACATTATTTGAAGAAGACTTCCCACATGAAGACTTTCGGCTGTGCAATCAAAACCTATATAGGCTCTAATACTTTTCTTATCTAGTAATTTGGATAATTCATTCTCATTTGTACACTGGTAAAAGTATCCCCTGTCTTTAAATTCTTTTAAAAATTTATTCATAAGTTTATAGTTCCACAATATACAATATTTAATAAAAAAAAATAAGAATGGGCAAAATTTATACTGCAATGGGCTTGATGAGTGGCACTTCTTTAGATGGTGTAGATTTATCTGTAATTAAATCTGATGGTAACACAAAATATTCATCAATTTTAGACAGATATTTTGAGTATGATAGAGAACTAACAAAAAAGATATTAGAATTAAGAGATAAAATTTCAAATTCCAAAGCGTTAATTGAACACATGGAAGAAATAAAATTTCTTGAAAGGGAGATTACATTATTTCATGCTAATGCAGTTAACCAGACACTTAAAAATACTGAATTAATTATAGATTTAATTGGTTTTCATGGCCAAACCATATTTCATGATTCAAACCAAAAAATAAGTAAGCAATTAGGTGATGGAAAATTATTATCACAACTTACACATAAAAAAGTTGTTTATAATTTTAGACAGAACGATTTAAAAAATGGAGGGCAGGGTGCTCCTCTAGCACCAATTTTTCATAACGTTATCGCCAATAAGATAAATGAAAAGTTTAAATTAGGATTTCCAATGAATATTTTAAATATTGGTGGAATTGCAAATATCACTACCACAGTTAATTGTAAAGATTTGGATTATATTAATAAGATTTATGCATACGATATTGGTCCAGGAAATTGTTTAATTGATGAATGGATTAGAAAAAATTCAAAAAAAAAATATGATAACGAGGGTTTTATTGCAAGATCTGGGCAAAAGGATGAACTAATTTTGAATCAAGCCATAGAAAATTTTATAAATAGTTCTTATTATGAAAAATCCTTAGATATTAAAGATTTTGATATTTTTTTTGCAAAAGGTCTTTCATTAGAAAATGGAGCTGCAACAATTACAAACTTTACCGCAAAACTTATTGCCGAGGGAATGAATTATGTTCATTCAAAAAATCGAACTGAAGTCAATAAATGGTTAGTGTGCGGAGGCGGAAGAAAAAATAAATACCTTATTGAAATTTTAAGAAATAATTTTAAAAAAATAAATTTAGATCTAATAGATCAATATAATATAGATGGAGATTTTATTGAGTCTCAAGCCTTTGCTTATTTAGCAATTAGATCCTTAGAAGGGATGCCAATTTCATTTCCAAGCACAACTAGATGTAAAGAGTCAGTTACTGGAGGGGTTATAGTTGAAAATTTTTAATAGAGTGCAGTTTCTTTTTTAATATATTTGTCTAAATATTTTGTAAGTGAGTCTTCTGTTTTTGAAAAAAAATGATTTGCATCATTTATTGACTGAAACTCAACCTTTATCCCTTTTTGTGAACTCAATCTTTTATTTAATTCGCTTATGTTTTCTTGAGGAACTAATTCATCTTTTTTTCCGTAGATCATTAATCCAGAGGTAGGGCATGGCGACAAAAAAGAAAAATCATAAACATTTGGCTGTGGAGATATTGCAATAAATCTATTAATTTCTGGTCTTCTCATTAACAGCTGCATTGCAATTAATGAGCCAAATGAAAAACCCGATACCCAGCACTGAGAATTATCAAAATTTTCTCTTTCTAACCAATCTAAAGCTGCAGCGGCATCTGCTAGTTCTCCTTGACCATTATCAAATTCCCCATCACTTTTTCCAACACCTCTAAAATTGACTCTACAAACTGAAAAATCGTTATCCATAAAAGTATGAAAAGTATCAACTACAATTTTATTATTCATGGTTCCTCCATATTGAGGATGAGGTTGAAGAACTAATGCTATTGGTGAAGTACTTTTTTTACTTTTGTAATATTTTGCCTCGAGTCTTCCTGCCGGACCAGGAATAAAAATTTCTGAAATTTTATTGTCCATACTTGTTATTGATTATTATTCTCAAAAAAAAATTAGGTTTATCACATGTAGGTGACAAATTGTTAATGTTTTTTTATTCATGATACTTGACTATTTTGGTCAGGTTTATATATACCCTATAAAATATAGACTTATGAGACTTACATCTAAAGGCAGATATGCGGTAATGGCTTTGGTAGATTTAGCGAAATTCCACAGTATTAACCCAGTTTCGTTGAGAGACATTTCTTTGAGACAAGGAATTTCATTAGATTATCTTGAGCAAATTTTCTCAAAATTAAGAAAAAACGAAATTGTTCAAAGCATAAGGGGAAATCAAGGTGGATACATTCTTAACAAAAAAGCTGATGAGATTAAGCTTACAAATATTTTTGAAGCAGTTGATGAAAAAGTAAAAACGGTGCAATGTAAAAAAGAGTCGAAAAAAGGATGTAACGGAAAATTTACAAAATGTTTGACCCACAATCTTTGGGATGAACTTGAAAACCATATTAATAATTTTTTTGAAGAAAAGAGTCTTGCTGACTTAGTCAAGGACAACACAGAAAGAAGATTATAAAATGGATACAAGACAAAAAGATATAGAAAATTTAAAAGATTATAAATATGGTTTTACCACTGATATAGAAAATATTAAAGCTCCTAAAGGTTTGAATGAAAACGTAATAAAGTTTATTTCAAATATAAAAAAAGAACCAAAGTGGATGTTAGATTTTAGGCTAAAAGCTTATGAAAGATTAAAACTTCTAAAAGAACCGAATTGGCAAAAACCGAAATATCCTAAAATTGATTATCAAGATTTATATTATTATTCAGCACCTAAGAGCATGAGTAATAAACCGAAAAGTTTAGATGAGCTTGACCCAAAACTTTTAGAGACATATAAAAAACTTGGAATTCCATTACAAGAACAAGCAAGACTTAATGGTATTGCAGTAGATGCAGTTTTTGACTCCGTTTCTGTTGCAACCACTTTTAAAGGAGAATTAACTAAGCATGGAATAATTTTTTGTTCAATGTCAGAAGCAATTCAAAACCATCCTGAGCTTGTAAAAAAATATTTAGGTACAGTAATTCCAGTAACGGACCATTTTTTTGCTACACTAAACTCTGCTGTTTTTACAGATGGATCATTTGTTTACATTCCAAAAGGAGTAAAATGTCCAATGGAACTCTCGACTTATTTTAGAATTAATGCATCACAAACAGGACAATTTGAGAGAACGCTTATTATTGCCGATAAAGGAAGCTATGTAAGTTATTTAGAGGGATGTACAGCACCAATGAGAGATGAAAATCAATTACATGCAGCGAATGTTGAATTAATTGCTCTTGATGATGCTGAAATAAAATATTCAACTGTCCAAAATTGGTATCCAGGAGACGAAAATGGAAAAGGTGGAATATATAATTTTGTCACTAAAAGAGGTTTGTGTAAAGGTGAAAACTCTAAAATTTCTTGGACGCAGGTAGAAACAGGCTCAGCAATAACCTGGAAATATCCTAGTTGTATTTTAAAAGGAGACAATTCAATAGGTGAATTCTATTCTATAGCTATTACCAATAATCATCAAAAAGCAGACACAGGAACAAAAATGATACACTTAGGGAAAAATACCAAGAGTAAAATAATTTCAAAAGGTATAAGCGCTGGATTTTCTGACATGACTTACAGAGGTTTGGTAGATATTAATTCAAAAGCAAAAAATTCAAGTAATTACACTCAATGTGATTCTTTGTTAATGGGAAATAAATGTGGAGCTCATACTGTTCCGTATATAAAAAATAAAAATTTTGACTCAAATATAGCGCACGAAGCAACAACTTCGAAAATAAGTGAGGAGCAATTACACTATTGTCAGCAACGGGGATTAGACCCAGAGGAAGCTGTGGGACTAATTGTAAATGGATTTTGTAAGGAAGTTTTACAACAGTTGCCTATGGAGTTTGCTGTTGAGGCACAAAAGTTAGTAGGTATTAGCCTGGAGGGGAGCGTAGGTTAATGTTAAAGATAAGTAATTTAAACGCAAATATTGAAAACAAATCAATATTAAAGGGTTTCTCTCTTAATATAAATCCTGGCGAAGTGCATGCGATTATGGGCCCTAATGGGTCTGGCAAGAGCACGTTGTCTAATATTTTGTCTGGCAAAAAAGGTTATGAGATTTCTGGTGAAATCTTATTTGAAAATAGAAATTTATTTGAACTTGAAACTGAAGAAAGGGCGCATAAAGGAATATTTTTGGCATTCCAATATCCTTTAGAAATCCCGGGAGTAAACACAAATATTTTTTTAAAGACATCCTTAAATGCAATAAGAAAAGCGCGAGGACAAAAAGAACTAGACGCCATAGAGTTTTTAAAACTTGTTAAAGAGAAAGCAAAAGAATTAAAATTTGATGAGGAAAAATTAAATAGACAATTAAATGTCGGTTTTTCTGGAGGAGAAAAAAAGAAAAATGAAATTCTACAAATGTCTATGTTGTCACCAAAATTATCTATTTTAGATGAAACTGACTCTGGATTAGATATTGATGCATTAAAAACAGTTGCGGAGGGTGTAAACACACTTAGAAATAAAGATAATTCATTCTTAATTATTACACATTATCAAAGATTGTTAGATTATATTAAGCCAGACTTTGTTCATGTTTTAATGAATGGCAAGATAATTAAATCTGGTGGTCCAGAATTAGCATTAGAATTAGAAAAAAAAGGATATGAAAATTTTAATTAAATGAGTGAACAGCTACAAATTGATTTTGATAAGATAATTAAAAACTCTAATATTTCTGAAAAAGAAATTCAATCAAAAAAACTTTTTTTGAAGAGGTTTATTGAGAGTGGTTTTCCCAATAGAAAACAAGAAGACTGGAAATTTTTAGATATTAGTCAAATTATCAAAAAAAAAATAAGTGACCTTAGTTTTTATAACGATTATTCTTTACCAAATAAAATTGATCCATCTATTTTTGTGGATGGTTTAGAACATAATAAAATTATTTTTATTAATGGAAGAATAGAAAAAATTGATTTTAATTATGAGGATCAAAATAAGATAGAAATAAATAATGAAATTGAAAAAGATATTCCATTTAATTATGGAAACTCTTTAATTGATTTAAATTATGCTTTTACCAATAAAGTTTTTAAAATTTTAATCAAAAAGGATTATTCTTTAAAAAAACCTTTAGTTATTTATCACTCAACAAATGATAAAATTAAGTCAAAAAACGTAAATTTAAGTTTGAATTTTGAATTAGAAGAAAATAGTTGCCTTAGAGTTGTTGACTTTTTTAGCGACGGCGTGGATAAGAACTTCTTAAATATCTTATATAATTTTAATTTAAAGAAAGACTCAATTCTTAAAAATTACAAGATTGATAAACTTAAAAATAATAGCTTAAAATATTCTTTTAACAATATTGAACAGGGTAATAACAGTGTTTCGGAAACATTTATATTTTCAGCTGGCTCAGATTATTTCAAAAATGAAGTTAATTGTAACTTAAATGGTGAATATTCATCAGCTTTTATAAATGGAGTTTTTTCATTAATGTCAAATCAACAACATGAAATCAGAACCACGGTCAATCACTTGGTTGAGAACACTAAAAGTTATCAGCTTATAAAAAGTGTTCTTGGAAAACACTCAAAATCTGCATATCAAGGAAAAATATTTGTAAATTCAAAAGCTCAAAAAACTGATGGTTACCAGTTGAGTAAAGCAATATTGCTAGATGAAACATCTGAGTTTAATGCAAAACCGGAATTAGAAATTTACGCTGATGATGTAAAATGTTCTCATGGATCGGCGTCTGGAAGTTTGAATGAAGACTCAATTTTTTACTTAATGTCAAGGGGTTTAAATTATCAGCAATCAAAAGATCTTCTGATAGATGGTTTTTTACTTGATGTTGTTGAGAAGATTACAGACTCAGAGATTAAAAACTTAATTAAAAATATTATTAAATTAAAAGAATGAATATAGACAATATTAAAAAAGAATTTCCGATTTTTAATGAAAAAATCCAAAACAATGACCTTGTCTATTTAGATAGCGCTAATTCATCACAAAAACCAAAAGTTGTTTTAGATAGAATAAATGATTTTTACTCAAAGCAATTTTCAAATGTTGGAAGAAGTATTCATTATCTAGCTGTGGCAGCTACAAATTTGTACGAAAATACAAGGTCTTCAGTCCAAAAATATATAAATGCTAAAGATAAAAATGAAATCGTGTTTACTAAAGGAGCCACAGAGGCTCTAAATTTAGTAGCAAATACACTAGGCCAGTCAGTTCTTGAGCCAAATGATGAAATTTTAATCACAGAGTTAGAGCATCATTCTAATTATGTTCCGTGGCATTTTTTAAGAAAATCTAAAAATATTAAAATTAAGTTTGCAGAAATAAATGAAGATGGAGATATACCAATTGAAAATATAGAGAAAGAAATTACAAACAAAACTAAAGTAATAGCTATCACTCATTTATCAAATGTTACAGGTGCAGTTTTACCAATTAAAGAGATAACACAATTAGCACACTCAAAAAATATAGTTGTTGTAGTAGATGGGTGTCAGGGAGGACCACACCTGAAGTTAGATATGCAGGACCTAGATTGTGATTTTTACGCAATTTCATGTCACAAAATGTATGGCCCGACAGGACTTGGAGTTTTGTATGGAAAGAAGAAATGGCTTGAACAATTACCACCATACCAAGGAGGTGGAGGAATGATAAATGATGTAAAAAAAGATAGTATTTCTTATGGTGAACTTCCAAATAAGTATGAAGCTGGAACAATGGCTACAGCACAAGTGATAGCTTTTGATCAGTCAATTAAATTTTTAGAAAGTATTGGTATTGAAAACATAATTAATCATGAAAAAGAATTAATTGAATATGGTCAAGAAATTTTAAAAAAAAATAACTCTGTCAAACTGATCGGAAATCCCAAAGAGAGAGGTGGAGTATTATCCTTTACTGTAGAAGGAGTTCATCCGCACGACATTGCTACTATTTTAGACGAGACTGGAGTAGCTATAAGAGCAGGCCATCATTGTTGCCAAATACTTCATGACAAATTAGGTATTCCTGCAAGTGCAAGAGCATCACTAGGTATTTACAATACTAAAGATGATTTAGATAAATTAAATGATGGCATTAATAATTGTAAAAAAATTTTTGACTTAAAATGAACTTAAAAGAATTATATCAAGAGATAATCCTAGAACATGGAAAGAATCCAAGAAATTTAGGAAAAACAGAAAATTTTAATAAAGATGCTAAAGGAAATAATCCATTATGTGGAGATAATGTACATGTTTATTTGAAATTAAACGACCAGAGAAAAGTAGAGGATATTTCTTTTGAAGGAAGTGGATGTGCAATTTCAATGGCTTCAGCTTCGATAATGACCGATCTAATAAAAGGAAAAAGTGATAATGAGGTCAAAGAAATAATTGAGGATTTTTTAGGAATGATAAAAGAAAATCCTGGACTAAAAAATAAAATTTTAAAAGATGATGATAAAACAAAATTGATGTGTCTATCAGGGGTTAAACAATTTCCAATGAGAGTAAAATGTGCTACTTTATCTTGGCATACTTTAGTTTCTGCGATGGAAAATGAAGGTACAGAGGTAACGACCGAGAAATGATTTATGGAAATTAAAGATAAAATAATTGAAGAAATTAAGAAAATATATGACCCGGAAATACCAGTTAATATTTATGAACTAGGTTTAATTTATGATATCAAAATAAAAGATAGAAAAGCTGAAATTAAGATGACTCTAACCTCACCTAATTGTCCTGTTGCAGAAAGTTTACCTAAAGAAGTAAAAGATGGAGTTATGCAAGTGGATGAAGTCGACATCGTCGATTTAAAGTTGGTTTGGGATCCACCTTGGAACAAAGATATGATGTCTGACGCAGCAAAATTGGAGTTAAATTTATAATGAGCCCTATTATTAAGTTGAGTGATAATGCTGCCTCAAGAATTAAAGAAATAATGTCCAATGCTGAAAAAAATGCAGTAGGTGTAAGAGTTTCCGTAAAATCAGGAGGATGTGCCGGCATGTCTTACGTTATGGAGTATTCAAAAGATGTAAATCCTAATGACGAGCTAATTGAGGATAAAGGGGTTAAAGTTTATATTGATTCTGCTGCAGTTATGTATCTCTTAGGCACTGAAATGGATTATAAAAAAGAGGACTTTTCCTCATCTTTTGTATTCAATAATCCCAATGAAACAGAGCGTTGTGGATGTGGAGAGTCTTTTAAAGTATAGTCCCATTTTGAACATATCAGAATTGCAATAAACGCATAGATAGTTAGTATCTTAATATGAACGTCTTTGAATTTAGAAATGTACTTAACAGCGAGGAGAGAAAGGAGAAAAGAAAAACTTTTTTAAGATCTCTCATCAGGTCTGTTGATACTGGAGCAAATGGAACACTAGATTACATTGTTAAAAAAGGTTCTGGCAAAAACAAAATTGCTAAAACTAGACAATAAAAATTAACAACTGTAATACATCTCAAATTCTATCGGATGAGGTGTGTGTTCAAAGTTATGAATTTCTTCAAATTTTAATGCTATGTAAGCATCAATTTGGTCATCGGTAAATACATTGCCCTGTTTTAAGAAATCTCTGTCTTTATCGAGACTTTCCATCGCTTCTCTTAAAGATCCACAAACAGTAGGAATTTTTTTTACCTCATCCTCTGACAAAGCATAAAGGTCTTTATCAAATGATTTGCCTGGATCAATTTTATTTTTAATTCCGTCTAAACCAGCCATCAACATTGCTGAAAAAGTTAAATATGGGTTACCAGCTGCATCACCAAATCTAATTTCGCACCTTGCAGCTTTTTTACTTAAAGTGATGGGAATTCTACATGATGCCGATCTGTTTCTCGCAGAATAAGCTAATAAAACTGGAGCTTCAAATCCTGGAATAAGTCTTTTGTAACTATTCGTAGTAGCATTTGAAAATGCATTTATTGCTTTAGCATGTTTCAAAATACCACCAATATAATACAGTGCAGTATCGGACAAACCAGCGTATTTATCACCTGAAAATAATGCTGTATCTCCCTTCCAAATTGATTGATGAACATGCATTCCTGAACCGTTATCACCTTTAACAGGTTTAGGCATAAAAGTTGCAGTTTTACCAAACGAGTGTGAAACCATATGTACCGCATATTTATAAAGCTGTAGATTATCCGCTTGATCTACTAAAGTTCCAAAATACATTCCTAGCTCATGTTGACTTGGAGCAACTTCATGGTGATGTTTTTCTACTTTAATACCCATATCTTTCATCGCTTTAAGATATTCACTTCTCATATCTTGTTCACTATCAACGGGTGGAACAGGAAAATAGCCACCCTTAATTCCTGGTCTATGACCCATATTTCCATTTTCATATTCTCTTCCAGAGTTATATGGACCTTCTTTACTATCAATTTTAAATCCTGTTTCATTCATATCATTTTTAAATTTTACATCATCGAATACAAAAAATTCTGCCTCTGGACCAAAAAATGCTTTATCTCCAATTCCTGAACTTTTCAAATATGCCTCAGCTTTTTTTGCAGTTCCCCTTGGATCTCTTTCGTAAGGATCTTTTTTAATCGCATCTAAAACATCACAAAAAAGATTTACAGTGTTATGAGATGTAAATGGATCTACAATCGCCCTAGATGTATCTGGTTTGAGTATCATGTCAGACTCATTAATAGCCTTCCAACCGGCGATGGACGAACCATCGAAAAAAATTCCCTCTTTCAACATTTCGTCATCAACCATTTTTGCATCCATAGTTACATGTTGAAGTTTACCTCTTGGATCTGTGAACCTTAAATCTACATACTCAATGTCTTTATCTTTGATAGTTTTTAGTACATCGCTAGCACTCATATATTCTCCTTTTAATTCCGAAAGTTGTATTACCAAATAAAGACTGATAGATAATGCTCATTTAGTTAATAACACCTATGCATTTTTAACATAATTGTATAGTAAATTAGAAAAAAAACTAACAATTTAAAGTTGAATAATGAATTTATTAAATAAGGAACCAGTAAAAAGAGTGGAAAGTGTATTAAAAAAATTTAATAAAAACCAAAAAATTTTAAGTTTGGAAAGTTCTGCAAGGACTGCATTAGAGGCCGCTTCGTCTTTAAGTTGTGAAGTAGGAGCAATAGTCAAAAGTTTACTCTTTAGAACAAAAGATAAATTTATATTATGCTTAATTGCAGGAGATAAAAAGGCATCATTTAATAAGTTAAAAAAACTTCTTGAGATCAAAGATTTATCAATGGCTTCTGCTGATGATGTTAAAAAAATAACAGGTTTTACTATAGGAGGCGTTTCTCCAGTTGGCCATTTAAAAAAAATTGATATATTTATAGACAGTTCTCTAAATAGGTTTGAAAATCTATATGCTGCAGCAGGTCACCCGAACTGTATTTTTAATATTAATTTTATTGATTTACAAAAAATAACGAATGGATTTGTTAAAGATATAATAGAATGAGACAACCAAAATTTTTAGATCATTTACTATTAACTGTATTGGCATTAATTTGGGCATCAGCTTTTTTTAATATTAAAATAGCAACATATTCTTTTGGACCCGTAACAATAGCTTTTCTGAGGGTTTTATTTGGTGCAATACCAGTTTTGCTTCTTTGTTATTTTAAAAAAATAAAGATTGAAGCATTTTCAAAAGATTGGCATTGGTTTGCAGCAATTGGTTTTATAAATCTAGTTGCTCCCTTTTTTTTAATTGCTTACGGAGTACAATCCGTACAAAGTAATCTAGCAGCAATTTTGATGTCAACTACTCCGTTAAGTTCTACTGTTCTGGGACATTTTTATACTAAAAATGAAAAATTTAATTTTGTAAAAACAATAGGTATTTTAATCGGATTTACAGGAATTGTTTTTTTATTTTCAGACAATCTATTAATAGATGAAAATAATTTTTCCTCAGCATTATTAATTTTATTGGGATCAACTTGCTATGTAATAGGAGGAGTTTTAACTTTAAAAATTGGTAAAAAGAAAAATGAAAACGTTACAGGTTCGATTCTCATATGGGCAATTATTATTTTGATTCCTCTAGTATGTTTTATTGAGAAACCTTGGAATTTAGAACCAAGATTGGACTCAACAATTTCTGTTATTTATCTTGGCCTTGTATCAACTGGAATTGCATGGTTATTAAGATTTAGAATTTTAATTACTAATGGTTTGATTTTTCAGTCTCAAGTTTCTTATTTAATACCAATATTTGGAACAATTTTAAGTTATATATTTTTAAAAGAGTTAATTACATTTAAAGTGCTAATTTCATTAATAGCAGTCGTAATTGGTATTTATTTTGTAAAAAGAGCAAAACAATAATTATTTTAGATTATCTCTGAAATTTGAAGGTCTCCCTAATACTGCACTTAAAATCCCCAAAAAACGATATTTATATTTTTCTTTTTCTTTTTGATTAAATGTGAATGAATAAAAGATTGTTTTTAAAAAAGATTTAACGAATTTACCCATAACTTTTTTTAATGCATAAAAATAATTAAAGTTTTTTTTATAAAAATAAAAAGTTGACCACATCCAGTGCCACTCTCTGATACGATAAACACTTTTTTTATTGATAGAATCATTGTCGAATGAGCTTTTAAAACCTAGATGTTTAATTTTGAGTTTGTTTGAAGAAAAGACGTTTTCACCTTTCAACAAAAGAGATTTACATAAATCGAATTCCTCAAAATATAAAAAGAATTTTTCATCGAAGATTCTCTTATTTTCAAATTTTTTAAGATTTATCAACATTGATTGTCCTGTAACCCAATCAACTTTAGCTAGATCTTTAATCTTATTATTTCTAAAATTTTCTGAAAATTCTTTATTCTTTTTATCATCAAAAAAACCAGCAGGCATAAAAATATCGTCATCCAGATATTGGCAACCAATTATCGAAAAATTTTCTGTATCATCTATTAAAGTAGAAATATTATTAAAAAATTTATCTTCACAGATTGTATCAGGGTTTAAAATAAGTGCATAATCAGTTCGTACTTTTTCAAGACCCAGATTATTTCCTGCTCCATAACCCAGATTAAGTCCAGAACACAAAATTTCTACGTTTTTAAATTTGGACTTTATCAAATTTTCACTTGAAAATTTTTCAGAATTTTCCACGATAATAACTTTAATATTCTCATCTATTGAATTCAAACAACTCAGAATAATATTTATAGGGGTATGATAAGTTACAATGATAGCTGTAATGTTTTTCATTTAGTTTTGATATCAGTATTAAAATATTAATCTCTTTTTAGATTAGCACAAGATGTTGTATCTATACAATCAATACTAGAAATATTTAAATTTTAAAAATGGACATACATACATATTGTTAGTTTAATGTTGAATGGCTACTAAAAGAAAAAAAGCTAAGCCTAAAACCAAAAAAAAAAGATCTAAATTGGTTAAACTTTCTAGTGGAAAAATAAAAAAGCGAAAAAAGTTGCTAGTAAAAAAGTTTGCGACTAAGAAGCGTTCTAAAAAATCTAGAAAGAATTATAAGCTAAAAACAATAAAAAAAACAAGAGGAGTAAAAAAAATGAGTGCAGAAGCAATGAAAGTGTCATCTGTATTAGATACTTCTCATTTAAAGGTTAAAT
>MDTB01017214.1_pt1 | contig 22436 bp, 15 predicted proteins | sample 811161 | NCBI WGS metagenome assembly MDTB01 (sample SAMN05326650, study PRJNA326480) | marine metagenome | isolation source: seawater | place: Mediterranean Sea | collected 2009 | reverse complement strand
CACTCTAAATAAAAAATCACACATGCACAAAATACGATTTTTATCATAGTAAGGACGATTCGAATATAAAAATGCTAAATACAAACTCAACATCGTATCCAACGTCGCCAAACGCAATTCCTCAACACCTTTTATTATATTATAACTATGACACGCTAATGGTTTATATACAAATAAAATAGTTTCGCCACCAACCCTCAATTCGTGATGGTCCGGAATAATCTCGCCAATATGAGATTTTTCTATTATTTTTATTTTATTAAACCCCTCCAATTCCAATCTTTGTTTTATAATACGCATTGTCGTCTCAGGATCTTCTGACAACACATCAAAATCGGGTATTTGCGGCACATCTCGCCTTGAAAACTTCTTCATCGTTTTTAAATACATTTTATTTGCAAAAGCACCGAAAAAAACGCACTTCTGAGCGGACAATGTTTCTTTTACAATATTAAACAAATTCTTTTCGGTCTGCAAATCTCTATTATCAAATAAGCGCTGTATATCGGCAACTTTGCATTGCTTTCCTTTTAATGGAAAATGTTTATTTAAAAGCGTAATTCTCTTTAATACCTTTTCCCAACGCGATACATTTCCATTAGGTCGCGATAATTCCACATACATAGACATTCTTAAATAGGTAGGTGGGCAATAATAAATTCCATCTATTTTTATGGCCTCCTTGAAAATATTATTGTAAATTTCAGGAACTAAATACGTGATATCGGCAATGGGTATATAATTCACGAAAACCTTAAATGTGCCGGCATGTAATCCGGCTTTCGCTTCCACCTCAGTATAGCCTCTTTTATAGTAAATATCCGCGAGCTTTTTGGCATGACGCAATGGTGTTTTCGAGTAAAAATCATAATCCGGTATTTCCACGGATTTATCATAAAACTGATCATATTTTGGCAAAATATTGTTTATTGCTGTGCCACCATAGCAAACTAATTTATTGTCTTTTAAGAATTTTTCCACGATTTGAATAATTTCTTTTATTTGAGGGTCGTTAATTACTTGTTCACCTACTTGCTTCTCAATGCTATCCACGGCATTACGCAAGATTGCTAATTCGCATTCCTCAAATGATTTGGTTTTCAAACAATCTTCGTCCATAATATATTATAATTAGATTAATTTTTATAATATATTAATACTTGTCTTTTGTATTGTGTTTATTATGAATTTGGCTTTTTTGGAAGAACACCAGCTGTATCTTTTTGCGTCAAAGGAACACCACCCATATTATCAACAAATTCATTTCCTGTTTTTGCAGGTTCCAATACAGCGGCTGCATTAACATTGGGATTTTGATCAGGAATCTTTTTAAGAGGAATTGGAACTTCTCGCAAGTCTTTGGGTTTTAATACAAAGGCACTTCCTTTTTTAGCGAAAAATTTGTAATAGTGTTCAAATGGGTCTTTGTTATCCGACGAATAAAACTTCATCATCAATGCCTGTACACCTAACTTATGTTCGCAAAATAACTTACTCTCATCTAATGTATCTTTTTGCGTCAAAGGAACACCCATATTATCAACATGTGCATTTCCTGTTTTTGCAGGTTCCAACATCTGAACGAAACAATCTGGATTTGGCGTTGGCTTTAATCCACCCGGTTTCATCATACTAAACAAGTATTTTTGTTTAGATAATTTTGGTATTGTCTTTAAAGCTTTCGTCATCTCATCCTTATATTGATTATGATTTTTTAATGTTGCTGTATCTCCTCCTAAAATATTGACGTATTTGAAAAATACATTATCGGTACTATCAACCTTAAATACTGTTGGACTAACATTTTTATTATCAATATGCAAGCAAATAATTATTTTACCCGACAACTCGTTTAGTGGCGCATCTAAAACACTTCCGTATACTACCTCTAAATTTTCTGGTTCTTTTTTTACACTACAAAAATCAGGACATACATCTTTAAAAGTCGAATATGTTTTGCCTTCATATGTTAATGGTCCAATATATCCATTAACCGCTGGAGGAACGGGATATTCAATTGTAGTATCAAAATATCCTAAAAGATTATCTACACACAGCATATTTTTCATATTTTTTTTTTCTTCAAGATTTTCTATTTTATTATAACAATGACCTTGTGATTTAAGTTGCTCCACAGCTTCGGGGATTGTTTCTTTTTCAAATATTTCTACTACTTCTTTATCTTTAGTAAATCCTGATATCATATTTCTAATACCTCTTTCTATAGCAAGATCAAATACCTTTTTAGGAACTACTTCTTTTTCCTTAGTAAGCAATCGCTGTTCAAATAATTTTTGTTGTTGTGTAGGTCCTTTTCCATTCCATCTATATGGCGTATCTAATAATACAGGTTTACCATCAAAGTTTTTTCTTCCAAGAAAAAACGCTTCAACTGAACTTCTTAACATACTAAATACTTCAACCATTGCATCTTTGTTTGTCATTTGAACACGAAAATTTACAATAAGAGGATCAGTGTGAAATCTGTTTCCTCTGCTAACTGCTTTTAATAATTCAGGAAATACATGACTTGGTTGCAAATAGTTAGATGTGCCAGAAGATGCATTGTATTTTCCTACTGAATTTGGCCCTTTACCAGCTTTAAATACTAATCCTTTTTCACTGGAATGAAAAACTTCAAAGTCTACTAATCTTGCACCCATTCCTAAAACCCCTCTTAAATTAGCAATATTCATACATTCATCTGTTCCCTGTCCATCATAATTAGGACCTGCTGCACTATTTAAACTCGAAAACACATAATAATTTTTGAATTTATCTTTCATGCCATTATTGGAATAATTTACAGGATTAATACTACCATATTTTTCTTTAAATTTTTCAATTCTACTTATGTTATCTGCAGCAGCAGATGATCCTTTGCCGCACTCGCCTACATTAGTTGGAAATAAAAAAAAGCCTTCGGTTGTTTTTGTTCGAGATAAAACTACGCAAATCACAAGTAATAAAATTAATAATAAAATAAATAAAGAAAGTGGACTTAATTTAAAAGGCAATTTATTTATATTTTTAGATATGATTTTATTGAATGATTTTATAGGTTTGCTTAAGTATTTCATATGCTTATTTAATGGTTTTGCAATATTACTACCTAACTTATTACTAAATTTATTAAGTGAATCAAAATTGTACATATATATTATATATTAGTATTTATTTTTTCTGAAGAATATTAATTTAAAATAATAATATAATGTTATTTTAATAATGACAGGTGGATTAATGAATTTAACTGCTTATGGAAATGAAAATATAATATTAAATGGCAATCCCAAAAAAACATTTTTTAGAGCTACATATAATAAATATACTAACTTTGGTCTACAAAGATTTAGAATAGATTATGAAGGAAATCGGACGTTAAATTATAATAGCCCAACTGAATTTGTATTTAAAATACCACGGTATGCCGAACTTTTACATGACACATATATATCCATACAACTCCCCGACATCTGGAGTCCTGTAAAGATTTTAGATACACCTATACAAGGTAATATTCTTATACCCTATGAATTTAAGTGGATTGAGGAATTAGGTGCACATATGATACAAAACATAGAAATTTTCAGCGGAGGAGTGAGTTTGGCTAATTACCCCGGAGAATATCTTTCGTGTTTAAAAGAAAGAGACTTTTCAGCCGAAAAAAAAGAACTATGGAACAAAATGTGTGGAAATATTCCCGAATTATATGACCCCGCAAATGCTAATGGAAATATCAATGTTTACCCCAATGCAATGTATATTGATCAAACTGGTGTAGAGCCATCGATTCGCGGACGACGCTTATATATTCCATTGGACGCATTTTTTTGCAACTCAAGCAAATTCTCAATACCTCTTGTGGCATTACAATATCAGGAAATCTCTATTAAAATCACTTTCAATGCTGTGAGTAATTTATATACAATTAATGATGTTGATAATGTAGTAGATGCTACGGGTTTAAGTTACAGAATGGCACCAAATCCAAATAATTTAGATCATCAGATGTGGCGATTTATTCAGCCTCCCAGCGATGTAAAAGCGAGTTTGTCTTCTTATAACCAAACAAGAAATGATTGGAATGCTGATATTCATTTAGTCGGTACATATATTTTCTTAGGACAGGATGAAAGACGAGTTCTCGCGCAAAATGAACATAAGATTTTAATTAAGCAGGTACTAAGTTATGATTTTCTTGGTGTCGTTGGTTCAAAAATCATCGATATTGAAAGTAAAGATTTAATTGTAAATTATATGTGGAGATTTCGCCGTAGTGATGCTTTTCTAAGAAACGAGTGGTCAAACTACACAAATTGGGCATATAATAATGTCTTGCCACAGAATATTACCTCCGATCTTCCTTTTAATGAAGGTGTGGAAATTTCAAATCCAAATACATTACATATTACAGGGTCAATGGGAGAATATAGTTATAATGTAAAAGATATTATGCTTGATATGGGTATAGTAATGGGTGGTGTTTATCGTGAAAACGTCATGGAGGCGGGCGTTTTTAATTTGGTTGAGAAATATAATAGAACTAATGGAAATGCTAAAGACGGTCTTTATTGCTATAATTTTTGTCTAACAACTGGAAAAGATGAAATACAGCCATCTGGTGCGATGAATGTTAATCGCTTTCCTTATGTAAGTTTCGAATTTAACACGATCAATGCACCTATTGACAAAGAAGGAACACAGGTTGATTATATTTGTGATGAGAATGGTAATCCTATTGCTTTCCGAAAAAATGTAGCAAAATTAAACACATATAGTTATGACTTAAGAGTGTTTGAAGAAAGATATAATGTGCTTATTATTAGTTCTGGTCGATTAGGTTTACTAAGAGCAAGATAAATGTATTTTATGTGTCTTTTAAATGTATTTTAAATTAATTGTAATATTAATTAATTTAAAATTTATATGTGTTATATGTGTTGTGTGTGTTGTGTGTGTTGTGTGTTATTTTTATTTAAATTCTCCATATAGAATCGAAAAATTTGATCTTAGATTTAGCTGAATCTTCTGGTTTATAGCGATCTGTGTAAGCGCTTTCAGATCCACCTAATCGGTTATCTTTGCCCTCACGCCCATCAACTTTTCCATAATTGAAAACGTCAAATTTGCCATTGTCAGCTAAATTTGTAATATCTGTAAATTGACCTCCATCTGTACCATCTCTTGTTAAACCATTTGATGATTCAGTTATACTATTTGATACTCCTGTTAATGAGCCACCCATTAAATTAGATCCTTTGCATGATGCTACACCCATGCCAATTCCAAATCCTAAACCAGCACCCAATCCTAACCCCATTCCTGCACCTGCTGCGGTATTTTCAAATATTAAATTACCAGAAGCATCATAAATGGCTTTATTCATTGTTGGATTAACAGAACCTGTTTGAGCTAACATTGTTGCATTATTTTGTGGTTGTGGTTGATTTTTATTTTTTTCATTTTCATAAACATGTTTCCAGAATTTAAAAAATTCATCTTGCGTCAAATTATCACCACTATTTATACCTTTTCCAACTAATAATTTTATTCCATAAAAAGCTTCTTTGATTTCTGATTCTTTTATATTGGGCTTATCTTTTTTAGCAGCTACACTAAATTCTTCAAATGTTAATTCTCCATCCTTGTCGGTATCGGCATCTATGAAAAATGTTTTTAATTCATTAAATAAATTATTATCCAACCCGTATACGTTCAATATTTGATATGCGGTTGCGGTCTGTGTTTCATTTACAACTTCGGTAGGATCTGTTGGTGATGGTTGTGCTACTGGTTGTGCTCCCTGATTTCCCCCGCCTCTAATACTACCACCCGATACAGACTGTCCTACAGCATTATTCGCTGGATTACTTACTGATTGTTCGATAGCTTTTTTCAATGAAGGACAAAAATCTCCAGAACCAATTAATTGTTTATCAAGACCAGCTTTAGTATCTGGTTCTAAATAACATAAATTACCAGCATAATTATCATCCTTACTATCCCAGTGTCCTTCATATACTGCATGACATTTAGGTTTAGTTGTATTTGTATCATATCCAAAAACAAATCTGTCTTTTGTAAGAATAGGTTTATTATTAGGACATTCCAAACCATTTAAGTTTACACTCCATTCCTTACTATTAAAAACATCTCCATGTTTTCCCGGTCTTGGATCTTTCATCTTGAAATCTCCTTTTTCATATAGTCTATTCGCTGCTCCATTATAAATATCATATATTCTTATTTGTTCTCCAAGAGGCTTAGTAGAGTCTTTTCCATCCCAATGAAATTTAAATAATAAAAATGAATCATTGAATTTATAATTAGTTCTTCCATACAAATTTGGTTCATTAACTCCTTTATTATTAAAATCAGACATTCTATAATAAATATAATATGTACCCTTCTCTAATTCTTTTAATGTTGGTTTTAAATCCAAATATAATGGTGCCACATCGATGTACTCTGTTGGCGAATTTCTATTTTTTTCTATTGCACCAGCATTTGTATTATATTTTTTAAGATCTTCAGTAGTATTAGACATGTAATCTAAAAAGTCTTTTGATTTTCCTAATAATATAACTTTCCCCCAAATATCAATATTTGATTTTTCAGACTCTAATTTTCTTTCTTTATTACGAGTGAAAAAAGCAGAATGACTTCCTACAAGACGATGAGGATTTTTATGATCAGGTCCTTCTTTAAACAATGTGATAAAATGTTTTTCCGCTTTATAACCTGTATTGATTTTATCTATATTTTCTTCTATATTTTTAAACTCAGCAGTATCAGGATTGATCCCTTTTTCTCTTAACATCTTGGTTCTTTCTGCTCCTTTGTCTACCCTAAATAAATCTTTTCTTAAATCGTTGTTTGGAAGTCCTTGAATTTTTAAAAACCACTTATCATTTTGTGGATCCCATACTGGATCTAAGGGTCTTTTACTTCCATTATTTAAATACCATTCAAAATTGGGAAAAGGCATTTCAATATCGTCCAATGCTTTTCTAAGGTCATGATATCTTGTATTATTAGTTTGTCCAATATATCCTTCCTTAAATTTAAACATTTCCTTAAGAGTTGTAAACTTTTCTTTAATTTTTTCACTTACATCCGCAGTAACTGATTTATTTCCTTTAATCACCATTGTTTTTGGTGTAAACTTAACAACGGTTTCTCTGCGACCCTCACCATTTGCGGGCTGTCCATTTTTTAAATCATCTACAACCTTATTCATTTTTCGGTCAACTGTACCTAAATGTTTTAATTTACCGGATGATACGCCTACATTTTTAAATGGTGAACCGGGAATAACTCTATCATTTACTTTAATATTTACATCATATTCTTCGACTTTTTTATTGTCTTTTCCTCTTCTATCATGTTTTCTAAATTCATATAATATTGTGTATGGACCAGTATCTAATTGATATTTGACTTTTACTTGTGGTTTTCTAACAGTGCCTTTCTTTCCTTTAAAAATGTAGCCATCACCACTTTTTCCATCCATAAAAACACCTGTAGTAACACCTTCGTCATATAATTCTTCTTGTAATCCCCAATTTCCCTGACGAGTTGCATATAGTGTTTGTCCTGCTGGAATTCTAACTTCGATGTCGTAATCATCTACATCGTGTAATGTTACACTCTTGTATTTATTTGTTTCCCATTCAAGCGGATCCGGTCCAGAAGTTGCACCTTCAAAAATAGTTCCTCCACTATTTCTTAATTTATAAAAGTCTTTATAAAGGTTATACATCACAAATAATCCTATTGTTATTAAAAGTACAATTGCTACAACTTTTATAATTTGTTCCCTCATATGATATATAACTATAAATAATAATTTTATGAAAATTAATATTTATTTAATTTATCTTTTTTTTTAATTATTATTTTTTCTTTCTTTTTTCGTTTTTATTTTTTCAGTTTTTTTTAGTTTTTTTGTTTAATAATAATACTTAATGGTTTTGATTTTATTATTATTTTGCTAAATAAATAATAATGTTAAATTATTTAGTAGATATAATTTAATAAATATTATTTAATAAATATAATTTGATAAATATAATTTGATAAATATATTTTTATTAAGTAAATATTATTTTATAAAAATAATATATTTATATAGTAAATATGCCTCCTAAGCAAGATGAAACTAAAACAGAAGAAACTAAAACAGAAGAAACCAAAACAGATGAAACCAATACAGATGAAACCAATACAGATGAAACTAAAGAGGAAGAAAACATACCTGCCCCTACAATAAATGATATAAAACCAAATCCAAACAATTTAGATAGTACGTTATGTCATTACACTTATAGGGGAACAAAATATAATATACCATGTAATAAATTAATAGTAAAAGAAAATGATGAATATGAAGGTAATATATTCCCCAGATTTAAAACCGATTATAATGGTTGGAGAAATGCCTATAAAAATGGTGATTTAAAAGATTGTTATACAACTGATATTTCAGGTGGAAATCCAGACTTACCGGGTGATTTAAAATATAAATTAAAGCATTGTCCAGAGTTTACGGATTTTTATAAGAAAACATCATTATGCAAAAAGGCTGAGAAAGAAAGACCCGGATTTACACCTTATATCGGTAGTACACGCGATAGTGATTTACAAATATTTGTTAAAATGTTTATCACTGTAATTTGTACTACAATATTATTTTTAATTTTTGTTGCAATGGCCTGTGCATCATGGGTTAATACATACAAAGTTTCTTATAATCTATTCCCTCCTAAAGATGCATTCTCAGGAGAAGATGCCGATGCAAAGAAAAAGAAAAAAACAATGGAATGTACAGATACATCAAAATATCCTTATGTTGGAACAAAGGAAGAAGCTAAACCCGGTAGAGAATATGATTGTAACCAAATAAAAGATTATTTTAGAGTTAGTTTTTTGCATGATTTTATAGAAAAGAAATTATATTCTAAATTAGTTCCAAGTAAACTATTAATAAAATCTCTTAGCAGTTTCGGTAAAGAATATAAAAATCCAGATGGCTCAGATAATATTGACAAGTACAAAGCCGAACACATTAAAAAAATTCTAAGTGATCCTAAAAATATACCAAAGTTTGACCCAAAAATATTATATCACTTTTGGAAAGAAAAAATGATACCAGAAGAAAAGAGTAAAATGATACAAATTTTTGAAAAAGATATGCCTCCTCCAAAGGACGATATTAAAGATTTATTAGTAAAAAATGGTGATATAGAACAAGGAGAAAACACAAATGATCCTTATGATATTGATATTGGAGATTTATATAAAAAATTAGAAGAAGCAGCTTCCGCTAATGCTGAAAAAAACGGTGGAGATGATGCCGGTGGAGATGATGCCGGTGGAGATGATGCCGGTGGCGATGACGTACCAGAAGGTTTACCTGATGCTGCAAAAGCTGCTATTAGTCAGGGTGATGGTGGTAAAAGTGCAGATGAAATAAAAATTGAGAAAAAGATTGAAAAAATAAAAAAATGGCGAAAAAATTTACTTAAACATTTAAAGAAAAAGGTTAAAATAGGAGGCAATATTAGTATTCCAAAAAATAAATGGCATTCTCTTACAGGATCAAAAACATTTAAAGTAAAAATACTTGCAGTAACTGCTTTAATTCTACAGTGTACTCTTTTAATATGGAGAACATTACATAATCTTTATATGACTATCTTAGCTAAGATTACAAAAAATCCAGAAGGTAAAGGAGGCTTTGGAAAAGGAGTTAGTTTCTTATTACATTTTATAGTTGCAAATCCTGTATTCATAGGTGCAATGGCGTCATTCTTCGGCACTTTGTCTACAACATTTGGTATATTATGGGGCATAGGTAAGTTTTTTTATAGATTAAATGGAACAAAAAATGTTAAAAATCTCGAAACGGGAAAAGATAAATTCCTTTGGGGTGTTCATATGTGTATAAGTCTTCTTTATAATATAATTATGTTTGTTATTGGAGCGGTTGTATTTGCAATAATTTTACCTTACTTATTATTATTTTTCCCATATCATCATGCAATGACATTGATGGGTAGTTTAAGGAAAGCCAGTGAACCCGATATTTCTATTGCCGAAACTATACATAAAAATGTTTGTAGAGGTGTTTCAATGCCATTTATAATTGTATTGGCTGGTATTATGAGTGTATTATTTTCTGAAAAACGCAGATATGTACCATGTGTAGCTGGACCTATGAGTGAAGTAAATTATCAAAATATGGAATTTTCAGATGAAAGACAACAAGATAGTGAAATGAAAGATACATTAAATAACGACGCATTAAATAATTTTAAAGAAAAAAGAAGTGGAAATAGAAATGAATTATTTTCTACTGTATTAATTGCAACTGCTATATTAATTTTAGGATACAAGAAAATTATGGGCTAAGACATAATTAATCACATAAAAATCACAATCACATAATAAATCATATTATAATGTATGTTTAGTTAAATAAACATTATAATATAAACTTAAAAATAACATTTTTAAAATATTATAGATATGGGTAAAAAAAGTAAAAAAAAGAAAAAAGTTGTTTCAGCGAATGGAAAACCTTTTGTGAGTGTTTGTACACCAACCTATAATAGAAGAGCTTTTATTCCAACACTTATAAAATGTTTTAAACAGCAAACTTATCCAAAACAACTAATGGAATGGATAATTATTGACGATGGAGAAGATAGTGTAGAAGATTTATTTAAAGATGTGGAGTGTGTAAAGTATTTTCGCTATGAAGAAAAAATGACTATTGGCAGAAAAAGAAATTTAATGCATGAAAAATCTCGAGGTGAAATATTGGTTTACATGGATGACGACGATTATTATCCACCGGATCGTGTTAATCACGCTGTAAATAGATTACGTGGGTCACCTTCTGCACTCGCTGCTGGAAGTAGTATTGTTTATATTTATTTTAATGATTTAGACAAATTATATCAATTTGGTCCTTATGGTCCAAATCATGCAACAGCTGGTACATTTGCATTTAAAAGAAAATTACTCGAACAAACACGTTATGATGACGACGCCAAGATCGCAGAAGAAAAAAAATTCCTTAAAAATTATACAATTCCATTTGTTCAATTAAACCCAGAAAAAACAATTTTAGTATTTGCCCATCAATTTAATACTTTTGATAAACGAAAACTTTTAGTAAATGCAAATCCTATGTATGTTAAGCCAACTAATATGAAACCAACCGCATTTATTAAAGATGTTGATATTCTTAAGTTTTATGTTAAGATTTAATTTAGTTATTATTTATTTTAGTTATTATTTAATTTATGTTAAGTAAATTTTAATTATGTATATATTTAAATATTTTGAATATATATATGGCAAAAAGAAAGCGCTCTGTTAAAAAAACAAATCTTGTAAAAGATATTTCAAACATTTTAAAAAAGCAAAACCCTCTTATTCATGTTGCTTTAGTTATTATTGTTGTTCTTGTTTTAAAGGCTGTTTTAGAAGCTCTTCATTTAGACTTCTGGAACAAAATGCACAAAATGGAAGGTATGGAAAATAAAAAAGAAATGGTTTTATTCCACTGGAAAGACTGTGGACACTGCAAAAAAATGATGCCTGAATGGGACAAATTTAAATCAAATAATAAATCCAATATTAATGTAAGAAAGGTTGAAAAAGACGAGGATCCTGCATTAATGAAAAAGCATAAGGTTCAGGGATACCCAACTATTTTGTTGTTAGACGAAAAGGGCAATAAGGTTAAGAGTTATGATGGCGACAGAACAGCAGCTGCCTTTGAGAAATTCGCAAAATCCAACGAATAAATATATAATTATAGTTTAGTCGTTTAGTCGGAATCACAATCTATTATTGTTTTATAGTTATAGCATTCTTCAACATAAAACTTATCAATATATCTAAATAATCGCTCAATATCTAATTTTGTTATTTGACAATTGTTTTTTTCAAATAATAAACATATGTTTTCAATTGTATTTTCTTTACGTAGGTGGGAAAAATAATTCATCAGTTCAGATTTATTTAATTGCAATTTATAACAAAGCTGCTGTAGAAATACACTATTATTATACTCCGTTGAATATTTGGTTAATACTTTCGTAAATCTTACTTCCTGTGGATTAAATTCTTCTTTTTCCACAAATGATGTATGATAAAGATAATTGTTGTAAAGTGTTTTAATAAGAGAACTCATTTCATTAAATATCCATATTTGTTTTTGAAATGTTATGCGATCTATATAATCGCCAAAACAAATATTGTTTAATATTTTATGATAAAATGGAATAGATATTGATTTATTTTTGCTTTCTAATACGTCGATAATATTTTCGTGGAATAATAAACTAACACTTGTTCGATCTGTGTCATTAATAACATTAAAGTGCTCTGTTAAGTTATATTGATTATTTATTAAAAGCTTCGTTGTATTTTTAGTATCTGTATTATAGTATTTTTTAAAAAACACATTTTGAATTGTATTTTTATTTAGTATTGTTGGATTCTTATTATAAATATTACATAGCATATCTAATTTTCTTAGATCACCATTAATATAGTGTACAATATCTTTTATGGTATCATTCTTAATTTTAGGGAGCAATAATTTAGATAATAATTTTATTTGTTTAGTATCTGGCGTTTTTAATTCAATAAGAACACATGTTTTCATGATTTCTTTTATTTTTTTATCAATATGATAATTTCCTATGCATATAACAGGTATATTAGTGCGGTTTTCCCTTTTTTGTTTATTTGTTTTTTTAGGTCTAATAAGTTTGATTAATGTATTAATGCCGCCTTTGTCACCGCTATTCATACCATCTATCTCGTCCATTAATATGATTAGTTTTTGACGTTTTTTTTTAAATAAACTTAACACATTGGTATTGGCCATATTATCCTTTGTAATTTTTTCTATAATTGTTCGATTTCTCACATCACCTGCGTCATAATAAATAATGTCATAATTCATTTTTTTTAAAAGTTGTTTTACAAAATATGTTTTACCTATGCCTGATGAGCCATAAACGTATATGCCTTTTTTAATGGTTAAATTATTTTTATTTAATTCAAAATTATTTAATGTGTCTATGAAAAGCTTTTCTTCTTTTTTCCTATTCAACAAATTATTTAATTTCAAATGATTCATATACTATTATTTGTTCAAGTTTTTTTATGTTGTTTTAGTTTTAAGGATTAATATTAAGAATATGTTAATATTAAGAGTATGTTAATATTAAGAATATGATTATTAATATTAAGTATGTAAATATTTTCAATTAGCAAAGCTGATTTGTTAAGCCATCCCATGTAAGACCATTTGATTTAGCCCAAAGACATTTCTCATAATTACCTTTATTTCCCTTATATTTAGCATCGGTAAAATTAACTTTTCCACCTCCACTCCAAATCTCTGGTCCGTGTGTATTATGGCATGATATTATTTTATTACCATCTGGGTCGTTTTCTTTAACAGCATCAAAATAATCAGGGCATGAACTTATCTCAGGTGGAAATTTAGTATTATCTAATGATTTTTTAAGCATAATTGCAATAAATATCATCATTACTAAAAATACAACTGTAGCAATAATTAAAACAGTTTTTTGAAACATATATAAATTAAATATATTATTTTTTTTTATGATTTATTATATATAATGAACGGCAGAATTGATATTATGCAAAAAGCTGGCGGCCCCGCTTTTAATTTATATGATAAGATTCCTATAAATAGTAAATCATCCACATACACCGATGCTTTAACTGGTAATTGGGAACCCAATATGCTTTCCAAAGTTTACTTTTCAGCAGGCAATGTAAGAATTGTACAAAATGCAATAAAAGCTGGTGTTTACAAGCAAAGCAACGGCAAATTTGTTATTGGTGATCAGGATGAGGATACCTTGAAAATTATTATGAGAAGTATATTTTTACAAAGATCCGCCAATATGCAAAATAACATTACACAACAGGTCGAAGGTTTAAATAAACTTGTCGCCGATTATTGTGTTCCTCAAATATTGGGCGAAGCTGACGGTTACATTAAATATAAACGTGATGTAAGTACAATGGCCATGCCTATGAAAAGACCTATTTACACAAATCACACAAATACATTGCTATTAAAAAATTTCTTCTAAAAAATTTCTTCTAAATTAATCAAAAAATAATAAATTATATAATTTTTTGATTTTTATTTTTTGTGGGATTATAATTTTGTTTTTTTGTGGGATTACTATTTTGTTTTTTTGAGATTACTATTTTGTTTTTTTGAGATTACTATTTTATTTAGTTTACTTTTTGGTTACTTTTTGGTTACTTTTTGGTTACTTTGCTGTTTTTTGCTTTCATTTTTTTGGTTTTTCTTACTTCTCCCAAAAGGCGAGACTCTCTGTCTTTCCTATACTTCATATACTTAATGGACAGTGCATTCAGTTCTCGAGTCCACATCTTTTCAATTGTAGTATTTTTAAGCTCTTCCAACTCACTCATTTTAGCATCTCTTTCTTTCATAAGTTTCTCTACATTTTCCTCTAATACACTATCGATAGGCATCTTTGTAAGATACTTATATTCTTCATCTCCATCAACTACATCATAGTTTCTCGTCTTAAGTAGTTCAATCACAACCGCCTTCTTCTTCTTTCGCAAATCAATAATATCATCGCATTGTTCTTTGATAAATCTCGCTTTGTTTGAAAGTATCATAACTTCTCTTTCCAAACTCTTAATCATATACTCCTTTCGCATGACATATCCATTGTATCTGACATCATAATACTCATCAATAATATCATTTGCACTATCATACTTTCGCAACCTCTGATCCTTATCAAACAAATACATATTTCTCGTGCTTTTAGTAGTGAAAAGCTTAAATGTCTTTTCCAGCATATTGCAATGCTCGTTATATGGTTTAGACACCAACTCAGACAACACACCCGGCTCCAACTTCACAATGAAATCAACCAATGCATCCGTGCTCATATCCTTAATCGACTTAACAATCGCCCTTTTAGTTTTACCAGTTTTGGATTTCTTTTTACCTCCGTCATCCATCAATGTTTCTAAAAATGCTTTGTAATCCGTCGTCCATGTACCAATCGGCAATTCCGTAATCTGAATCGCACACGAACTGATAATCTTAAACACACCCTTAAAAAGGTATTTTCCACTATCCTTGCCGGTCAAACGAATAATAGATCCCTTAAATCCCTCATAGTAAGGCATGAAATCAATCGCCTGTCGCTCCTTAATCGCATCGGCTCCCTTCTTCATTTTTAGCTTAAGATACTTAATAATTGTTTGCGGATTATAAGACAATCCCTCATAACTAAATCCTGTTCCAATTCCCTTACCACCATTCACCAAAACCATAGGAATGATTGGCAAATAATAATCCGGTTCAATAGACTGACCATCATCATCCAAATAATTCAATATAGCATCATCCGCATCAGGGAAGATGTATTTAGAAATCTCATTTAGCTGTGTGAAAATATATCTTTCACTCGCCGAATCTTTTCCACCATCCAAACGAGTTCCAAACTGACCATTCGGCAATAGCATATTAATGTTGTTGCTTCCAACATACTCCTGCGCCATACCAACAATTGCCTTATTTAAACTCATTTCACCATGATGGTATCCAGAATGCTCTGAAATATATCCGGAAAATTGCGCCACCTTAATTTCCTTAACGAGATTCCTCTTTTTCGCACTGAAAAAGATCTTTCGCAAACTCGTCTTATAACCATCAACCATATTTGGTATTGATCTTTCACAATCATATTTCGAGAAATGAATCATCTCCCGATCAATAAAATCCTCATAAGGACAAAACTTCGTTGCGGAATCCAATACCGCATCCTTATCATATGTTTTCAACCAATCTTTTCTATCATCCGCGCGATGTTTATTGAAAACTTTGTCGATTGCATTATCGCTTTCTTCGCCATTATAAGTAAACGACACTACCTTTTTCTTCGCAAAATATTCTTTGAATTCCTTACTGGTGCTCGTTCCCAATCCCTTAAAATATTTAATCGTCCAACCTTTTCCGCCATTGTTCGCCTCCTTCCATTTCAAATAATCGGAATTGTTGTAGAACGACAGTGTTTTCTTTCCACGCTTAGCTTTGATAATAGGCGTATTCATGAACCCCATAAACCCCTTAAATGTAAATAGGTCATGCCATTTCGACTGGAACATATTGATGCACAAGCCTTTAATGTGTGAACCATCCAAATCCTGATCTGTCATAAATAGCACCTTTCCATATCGCAATGCCTTTTGAGCTTCCGCGAAATTTTTATAGGTTTTGTTTACAGCCAGTCCAAGAATCTTTCTGATATTTGTAATCTCGTCATTATTGTCGATCTTACTAATAGAAGCATCCTTAACATTCATAAGCTTACCCTTCAATGGGAAAACTCCAATCGTGTTGCGGTCTTCTTTTGTGAGTCCCGATACAATACCTGCCTTTGCTGAATCTCCCTCACACAGAATAAGCGTGCATTGATTAGAACGAGCGCCACCAGCATAATTCGCATCCATCAACTTTGGAATACCGCGAATATTGCTTGTTTTCCTGCCGTCGTTTTTCCTCGCCGCTTTGTTTTCCTTAACTTCCGTCAAAGAAATCGCCGCATCCATCACGCCCATCTTAGCAACCTTATCCACAAACTTATCACTAATAGTGCATTTCGATCCAAATTTGCTTGATTGCGTGTTCATGTATTCCTTAGTTTGACTATCGAAACTGGGATTTTCAACAACGCAATTAACAAAAAGCATCAACTGCTCTTTAATTGTGGTAGGCTTAACGGTGACCTTCTTTTTCTTTTTGATGTATTCGGTCAATTTCTTAACCAATTGATTTAACAAATATTCAACATGCTTTCCACCCTTCATGGTATTAATCCCATTTACAAAAGAGATGTGTGCAAACTCGTCGAGCGGAGAAATGCATACGGCATATTCCCAGCGATCGTTGAATTTCTCATATACTCTTTTGGTATCAGTTTTTAAACCAATAAACATATCAATGTAGTTTTCAAAGGTTCTCACAGGAACCACTGACTTATTGAATGTTACTTTGATGCTTTTATCAGTTACAGCCGCCACGTCATATGTTCTTTTCTTAAACATCCTGAACATATTAAGGAAAATATCGCTTTTAAGATCGGTAATGCCAAAACGCTTATAATCGGGGAGCCAACTTACTTTTGTGTATGGCGTTGCCTTTGACTTTCGCACATTTGGCTTATTAATCTTTGAAAGATTCTTTTCAAATCGCTGTGTGTATTTAAGACCTCGCGTGGCATCAACGGTTTCGATTTCACCCCATAGGGAATAGATCAATACAAGTTTAAATCCAAAGCCATTTTTGCCTCCTACAATCTTTTTTTCATCTTTATCGTAATTTGTTGATGTGCGCAGGTGTCCGAAAATCATTTCCGGAATCCATAGCTTATGTTCGGGATGTTTAGCAATGTCAATGCCGTTGCCGTCATTTTTCATTGTGATTACTCCTGTTTCGGGGTCAACGGTAATATCGACATTTTTCACCTGAATAATGTTTTTTTTACCTTTGTTTTGTTTGCGTAGTTGTTGCATGCGGATAATATGATCGCGTGCGTTAACTATTCCCTCATCGAAGCATTTAAACAATCCGGGGATCCATGAAAATGTTTTGTATGTCATTTTTATATTTGATTCATCGCCAATGGAATTTTCGGTTTTATCTTTAAGGATAAATCCTTGCTTTTCATCAATATCGATTTTGCCGATATAAGTATCTGGCACATCTAAGATGTGTTCGATATCGGTTTTCTTTTGATACTTTTTGTTTAGGTTAACTTTGGTAGACATGTTGAATATTAAATATTTAGCCATTATTTTTTTAAATTAATTTTCAATTTAATTAAATTTAGCAACAAGGATGTTTATGCGTTTAATAATGTTTTAGTATAATTGTTTTTAGTTTATTTGTTTTTAATTTTCATTATTAATTTGTTTTGTTTTTTTTCTGTTTCTTATATATAATGGCATTCAAAAGAGTCAAAGGAGGTGTTATGGTTAAAGGAAAGAAATACGCTATGCTTAAAGGCAGTCGCGCTCAGGTTATGAACGGAACTGCATATTCTACAGGATACGGTGGTCAGGGTTTAAAAAAGAAGGACCTCGTTATGGTTCGCGGCCGCATTAAGAGTCGCAAGGCCAGATCTAAGGCTAAGAAAAATAAGAATCTTGGTTCTTACGTCGATATGGCAAAGAAAAACAAGGGCAAAACCTTTAAACTTATGAAGAAAGGTATGGCCAAGCGCAGAACAATGAAATCAAAGAAGTCTCGCCGCACACGCCGCCGCCGCTAATTGATTTCAAACATTTTTCTAATAAATAATTTCAAATATTTTTCTAATAAATAATTTCAAACATTTTTAAAATTATTTAATTTAGCATGATGATTCTAATTCTGATGCAATGATTCTAATTTGATAATATATAATCTAAATTAATTATATATTATGAGAAAAACAAAAAAAAGAAACACAAAAAAAAATAACAAACGACGTATTAAAAGAAATAACAAGCGACGCTCAAAAAGAAACAATAAACGACGCACTCGCAAATATAATCAAAAAGGAGGGGATGGTGGTTTCTTTGGTTTTGCTGTTGTTTTTCTTGCTTTATTGCTGCGATCAGGTATACTTGGGGCTCCACCTATGCCATATAAATTTGATTTGACCCTTCCGGTTAAAAAACTTTTAAAAAAGTTTAGTAATTGGAATACACGAAGAAAAAAGAAAAAAGCAGATAAAAAAGCAGAAAAAGTCTTAATAACAAATATAAATGAATTAATAGATAAAATTAATTCTACATGTGAAAAAAAATTAATTGATGATAATGTATTAATAAAACTTTATGCTAAAAGTTTGGTTAGTAATGCTACTAAAGCTGCAACATCAACAAAAGAAGAACAAACAAATGATATATTAAAAGAATTAGAATATCTATTATTTATTATAAATGAGCAGATGGAAAACAATAATATTTGTAATAATATAATATACACTTTTAACTCAATTAAAAATAAAAATGAAAAACAATTAAAAAAATATATTCAAAATATTGACGAGAAAATTAATAGTGAAATAATAAATCGTGAAAATATAAATAAGCATATCAAAAGTAAAAAATATAGCGAAATAAAATTATCAGACTTAAACAATTATTTATATTATATTTTTTATAAAGTGAAACATAAAACATATCGAAATACCTCAGTCAACAATGACGATGATCTTAAAATGGAAATAAGGGAAAGATATAAAAATGAAATGATGAATGACACTACGCTAAAATATATGTTTAAATTAGACAAAATAGAAAGTGAAGAAGACTTAAGTAATTTAATTTTTTTTAAAATTTATCATGGTGATAATGAAACTGTAAAAACATTGCTTTTAAATTTTATGTATAATTTAAATGAAGAACCAATTAATAATAATGAAACTTACAATGATGATGATGATGATGAAGATGATGTAAGATTTATATATAATTTAATTTCTCATTATTTTTTAATTGGAGCTGAAGGTGAAAGTAAAGAAAGTAAAGAAAGAAAAGAAAGAAAAGAAAAGATAATGATTTTAGACATTTTGAGATATATTCTCAATTCGGATGATGTAATTAATAAATATAATGCTAATAAAAATAATTACGATGAATTAAGTGATTTTAAAAAGTAAACAACCCCTCAAATTTAAAAAAAGAAGAATAAACAAACATAAAAAAAAGTTTTAAAAAATAAATTTAAAAATAAAACCCAAGTATATCTTATAATGGATTGTGCACAGGCTATTGAAAAAATGCATAATGGCGATAGTGATGTTCAAACCGATGCTCATACCCCTCTTTCTGATAAATGGGTTCTATGGGCTCATTTACCACATAACACCGACTGGTCACTTAAAAGCTACATCAATATTAAGGAAATTTCAGCAGTAGAAGAAGTTGTCGCTTTGAACAATTATATTAGCGATACAATGATTACTAACTGTATGCTTTTTTTAATGAGAAAGAATATCAATCCAACATGGGAAGATGAAAAAAATGTAAATGGAGGCAGCTTTTCGTTTAAAATCACTAACAAAGAAGCCTGTAAAATATGGAGAAATTTAATGTGTGCTGTTACCGGCGAGACCATATCTGATGACGATAATTTCTTAGAATGTGTAAATGGAATTACTATTAGTCCAAAGAAATCATTTTGCATTATTAAAATTTGGATGTCATCTATTAAATATCAGTCCACTACCAAATTAAATAAAATCGACGGCTTATCTACTTATGGTTGTTTATTTAAGAAACACAAGTAATACAAGTAATACAAGTAACGCAATAATCATAATCAACATAAACGATAATTCTACATCCTTATTTTTCACTTAAACCTTAATTATAGTTTTATATTATATCATATAATATGAAACCGCAAAATCGCCCCTTATTTCGAGATAACGAGAACTACAATAAGTTGGTCAAAAAGTATGAATCAATACAATCCAATGATTTAATGCAATTACTCATGAAAAATGATGCTTTTGTTGAAAACGCACTCAATAGCCCCATAAAGCATTGGTTACATATTTTATTTTTCGGTCCAATATTTTTATATTCTGGATTCGTGAAAGAAAAAATCACACCATTTTTATTTTTAGTTTTACTTTGTTTAGGAGTAATCGTGGTTGTTTTTCATGGGTACAGATTATCAATCAAAAAACAGACTGACTCTAAATGGGTAAATTTAATTCATGTGTTTTTCGTAGGACCTCTTATTATAGCCTTAGGTATACTTCAAAAAAAAGCATATGATTGGATCTATTTATCTATGTCACTATTAGGTGCAACCACGATGTTATACAATATTATTATTCTAATAAAATATAGAAATCAATTTTGATTACTAATTCAATATTAACGAAAAATGAAAAATAATTTAATCTAATTATATTATAATTATATTAAATGGGTGATACAAAAAAAAAAGATGATAATGGAGGTGATGGTGGAGGTGATGATGGTGGTGGAGGTGGTGGCTCTGTCACGGTTCATTACGTACCAATTGATGAAATCGCCGATGAAATAAGAGGGATTATAGAGGATGTAGACTTACAAAAAGCAAACCCCTTGGTAGCATCAGATGTTGAATTTTTTAGAACATTTTTAGACAAAATTGTTATAGTGATTAAATTATTTGGAGCATTAGGTGGAATATTTTTTTATGTCACAGGAGCATTAGTATCTTCCACGGGAGGCACTGGGGCAATTATAATGATTATTTTTAGTGCGATTTTTTGCTTACTTACAATGGGATGGTCTTTTGTAAAGGTTGCTAATGCTTTACAACCTCTTCCACCTATCAAAGGTTTTATAATGGGTGCAATACCTTCTCTTAAATCTGGTATGTTTTCAAATCTTCCACCAACGGAAAAATTAAAAGCTGTATTAGGGTCGCATTTAAATAACTGTAGCAAAACAAAATATTTTGTTGAAATGATTGCTCAATTTTTCCTTTCGTTAACAGGCTTAATAGTATCTATAATACAAATTCCAGTGGGATGGGGGCCTCATCCCGGATTTTTAGGTATACCATTTTCCGTTATATTGCCATTGTCTATTTTTGGAATATTTTTAACTATTTTCCATGCGGGTGGATTAGTTGTATGGGTAATTGTCACACTTGGTATTATATTTGGAAAAGTTGTAGGAAAAATATTAAATGCATTGAGATGTAATTTCAACGATACCTGTGAAAATGAAGTGCAGGATGTACATGTTTATGGAGTAGAACAGCAAAAAGCAACCTCGGAAATTAAAAAAGAACAACAAAGTGCTGATGTTCAGGTTGTATCAAAGAAAGATATACTTGCGGTAAAACCAATAACTGACAAAGAGAAAAAGAAATTAATAAAATGTAGATTATATGATAAAGTAGATCATTATGTCAAACCACCAACAAAAACTGATCCGGAATCACAAAAGAATTATTCAGAAAATTTAAGAATGGCAAGAGAAAAAATAAATAATGATTTAAATAGGTGTAGAAATAAAAAAAACTATAATAAAAAATTCTTAAAAGACAGAAAAGGAATTTCTAAACAATTAAAAATTAAAACATTAATTGGTTTAAATATGAAAGAATTAGAAAAAAGAAAAGATATATGGGAATGGGATAAAAAATCAATGAATAGAATTCAATTTGCACAAAAATATTTGATAGATAAAAAAATTAAAACAGTAGATAACAAAATAAAATCTGCATGGAGTAACAGATCAGGCAGATTTATACCTCGTTCTGAGTTAGACGATAAATATATACCTAATGAAAACCATAGAAATAAAATAAT
>MDTB01240174.1_pt1 | contig 22441 bp, 16 predicted proteins | sample 811161 | NCBI WGS metagenome assembly MDTB01 (sample SAMN05326650, study PRJNA326480) | marine metagenome | isolation source: seawater | place: Mediterranean Sea | collected 2009 | reverse complement strand
CGCCATCTGCTAATACATCCACAGATGGTGCATCTGTTGAACCATGATATACATTTAGCCCTACATTACCATTCGTAGCGCCAAACATCGTAGAGGTTGCTGCTAAATCAAATGGTGTAGTCTCATCATTTAATATTCCAGTTGCTACCACAACATACTCACCACCATCTTCTAAACTAAATGGGAAGTTTGCAATAACATCTCCGCCAGCTGGTGCAATACCAACTGTAAAATCTGTACCTAAATCTAACACTGGTGTTGCTGTACGATACGCAAAATCTTCAACTGATAATACACCATCAATGTATACATCAACTGTCGGTGACGCACTATTATGTACTACTTGTACTGAAGTTGATGTGCTATTTATTTCTTCTACTGTAATTGTACCAACCATTCCGTTTGAAGCGTGTGATCCTATACTACAAATATAATCATATGTGCCTGCCAAATTAAATGTTAAAGTGCCGATTGTACAAGGCCCCGTACAAGGTATAAGCGATAATAACTCAGGTCCTGATGTTACCTCTACATCATGATATCCATCATCATTAATGAATTCAACCATATCTCCTACTGATATTGTCAAATTTGAGGGAGAATAATAATAGCTTCCCGAATTTACTGTAAAGATTTCGCTTGTTAAAGCGAAAGTTGAAAATAAAAATGCTAATAAAATTTTGTAACTATGTACCATTGAATACCTTTCTTTTAAAATTTAAAATTGCACGATTTACACGATTTAACAATTGTAATTTAAAATAAAATATTAATATGTCAATAGTTATTTTTGCACGATTTGCACGATATTGTAAAAATGTAATGTTATTTTACTACAAAATATGTTATAAATATGATTAATTGCTATAGATTACCTTAAAACCATATAAAAATATGCTACACCAAATACTATTGATAATATTGAAAAATAAAACGTATTGAGATAAACATTTTTTATATGTTCTTTTTCTAAATCTTTATCTTTTTTGTCTTCAATCATTATTAGCTATTCAAAATGATTTCAATTACCATTATAATATCAACTATATCTATATTAGAATCATTATTCAGATCTGCATTAACAAGAGCATCCTCTTCAATACTTGCTTGCCCAAGAATGTAATTCACTAATGTTACCACATCAATAACATTGATCAATGCATCTAAATTTATATCTCCAGGCAAACTGTTTGAATTGTTTTGGATATAGTAGGTACTATTATTTTTAAAATCATAAAAGAAAATTGTAGGATCTAATCCATTTGAGCTTAATATAAAATTGGCACCACCACCATATGTATCTTGATCCCAAGTGTTATTTAAAACTACTTTAAACTCCCAATCTCCATCTGGTACAATAACTTCCCAAGAGTAAATTCCATTATTTTGAGTATCGATCATCATTCCAGTTAAATCATTTGTGTTCCAATCTTCCCCGCCAATTTCCGATATAAAATCTCCAACTATTATTGGATTTGTATGCATTACATATTCATCCCAGTTTCTTGATCCAGTATAAAAACCACAATTTGCTTTTAAAAAAACTTGGGAGTCATTTTCTAAATTGATTATTTGATTTACACCAGGCCAATCATTCTCATCCCAATCATTTGATTCAATTACTTTATATTCATATTGACCTGCTAAAAGATCAAACTGTATTTCCCAGTATCCATTTTCGTTAAAAATTAAATCATAATCATGATTTGCTGTTTCCCAATTATTAAAATCTCCAACAAGATGAGGTATGACCATTAATTCTTCAATTGCTACAGAATTATTAAATGGATCTACAGTATTACCGCTCGCATCAATCAATCCAACAACAGAAATAGATTCTCCATATCCTTCTTCATCTAAATTAATTACAACTTTTCTTCCATAGATTAAATAAGCTGATTCAATGTTTACTTCATAACCATTCAAATTATAATTATTTATATTTTCAGCAGATTCAGCATCCAAATTATCACTAAAATATAAATTCAATGTTTTTGGTGCAATTTGAATTGCAGAAATAAGCTGAGGTCCAATATCATCTATAACCTCAGTGGCTAAACCATCCAATTCTATTACTTTAGTTTCACTTTCATTATATGGACTAGATGTATAGCCCGCGTATAAATAAAAACTGAAAATTCCGTCACCGTAAATTTCATCTCCTTTAACAAGAGTTCCTTCAAATGATGTATTATGTGAAGCTCCCCCGGCACCCAAGACTATTGCAGCTGTAGCCCCACTTGATGAGTTTCTTTGTCCTGAATAGCTTCCATAATCACCCCACATTCTTTGAAGATTACTCTTACCCGACCAAGCAAGATCTAATAAATCTGGACTCCAACCTGATTTTACATAACCTCTATCACCGTAAAAATTATATATTATATCTAAAAAATTATCTCCAGTCCTTAGTTCAATAGTTTTTGAAACACCATATTGAGAAAGAGTTGCGCTGACAATATCACCTTGCCCCTGATTTATAACAATATCATAAATAGCATCCTGTTGATTGGGCGACACATCAGATAACGCTGCAACGTGATTGTTATTACCTTCATTGTAATCACCATTTGTTTCAGACCAATAAGCAATATCAGAACCAACAACAGAATACGCATTCCCATATCCATCTTTGTAGTATAACCAATTAATTTTACCACCTATACCCTCAAAAACAGCAAAAATTTTATCATTATGCATAACAAGCTCTTCTCCACCATCATGATCAACATCATTAAAAAAACAAGATGTAGTTTCAGTAAAATCTCCATTAGCCCATTTTGATGCCTCAACAAATACGTTTGAGTTTTTTATGTGTGATGAATAATGATGTTCCCATCCAGCTATTTCACCCTCTGAATGCCATCCAGTCTCATGAAGGTTTATCATTAATGTATACCAACCAAGTTGAGATAAAGAATTATTGGGCGATGACATTAAATTTCCAAATGCATCATTCCAAACAGTTCCATAGTTCCATTTTGGATCGTGAAAATCTGATTCGGATGGAGTAGCTGCCCAGTTATTGTACCAACTGTTGTTACTACCACCATAACCATCAAAACCACCAAGCAATCCATATGTGCCATTTTGAACATCAATGGTAGTTCCATTAAAATCTGAATTATAAATTGCATTATCAAGCTTCCATATATTAATTGCAGGATAATTATCATAACTATACCAAAGTACACTTTCGTAATTGTCTAAAAACATTGTATCGAAGTGCTCATTCATTTCAGCTGCAACCTCCCAATCTGTACCATAAACAGTAATGCCATATTGACCAGTTGATGAAATATGATTTTTTGCTGCATCTGCATCATAATGCATCATTCCAACAAAATCATTATCAATTGGAATTACTCTTAGATTTATTCCTAGATCATTATTCATCCAGTGGATTTTCTTATTATCTGATCCTGCACAATGAATGTAATCATCTAAAATAACAGCTTCAACACCATGTTGTTCCCAATTATCTCCTAACCAATCTATCACTCCAGCTTCTGGATAAACTCCTGGAGATAACCATACCCTTTCTGGCACCCAAGCAACTTTAGGGAAATATCCATATCTGTACTCTACCATATCTGTTTCAATAGCAACTGACCAATCATTCATATCATTATGAACAAAAGGCATAATATGCTGACCAAGTGCTGAAGTTAACATTGATACATATCCATCATTTATTCCTGATACAAGCCAATCATTAAACTCAGGGTTATGCCATTCAGCTGCCGGCATTAAGGTACCTGATAAATGAAAATTTCCGGGAATATTAGTTGCTTGATGAACCTCTAATATCTCATCAAAACCTGTATTTTCTAAAGGCTCTTGTCCATAAAATACTTCAGAATATGTCAAGCCTTGATTTCCGTGATGAACAAAAGCTGCATTTCCACCATTACGGTTTTCAACAATATCAGAATTGAAAGTATCTACAATTAATTTTTGATTTATAACTTGAAGTTCAATTTTTAATTCGTTTAGAGAAATATTCTCATCCCAGTCAATTGCCAACTCAAATAAATTATACTTTAGGGTTCTTAAAAAGTTATATCCACCACCAAAGTGGTTTGTCTTTATTATTGAAAAGTCATTATGATAGACTCTTTTATTTTGATGAAATATTTTCAACACAATACTAATATTTTCATTTAAAAAATTATCTGTGTTTTGCTTTCTATTAAACATATCATCAAAGGTAACTCTTATCAATAATTTTTCATTTTTAATTTTAGCAAATATTGATGTCATATCCCCAAATTCTGAATTACAATCTCCAACTTCATCAAAACCTAAAAAATCGTCAATGCTCCAAAATTTTAGATCACCCTTAACTTGAGAACCTATCATTAAAGAACTAAATGCAACATAAAACAATATTTTTTTCATTCTATATATCCTTTTTCAAAATCAAACCTGACATTATATCAGCCTGTATATCTAAAAAACCATTTTTTGTTTCATATAAACTTCCAGTCAGCAAATCTATGTATTTACCATCGTCAACAGAAATATAAATATTGTTACTTTTTGTATCATTATTAATCAAAACAATCATCTTAGATTCATTATCTTCTCTCTCAAATCCATAAACCATTCCATCCGTTAAAATAGTTTTAAATTTACCCGTTGATAAACTAGAATACTGCCTTCTTATAGATATAAGCTTCTTATAATGATTTCTAAGCTTTGTACTTTTTTCACTTTGTTCATACAACCAATTAAATGGTCTTCTGCAATCAGGATCATGTCCTCCCATCATAGCTATTTCATCTCCATACCATATATGAGGTGTACCAACATAGGTCATTTGAAACAAAACAGCTAATTCTAATCTTTTTATATCGCCATTACAACTTTCTAAAAAGCGAAATGTGTCGTGACTATCAATGAGATTCATCATTACTTGAGTTGCCTGCGTAGGATATGTGTGTAAACCTTGAATAAGATCTTTATTAAATGTTTTTGCATTACAGCTTCTAGTATTAAAAAAACGCATCACAGGATCTTTAAAATAAGCATAATTCATAACCGCATCATAATAATCGCTATTTACCCAGTCAACAGCATTACTCCACAATTCTCCTACCAGATATGCATCGGGCTTTAAAGATTTTACTCTCTCATTAAATAATTTCCAGAACCAAAAAGGAACCTCATTAGGAACATCTAAACGAAATCCATCTATATCCATTTCTTTTATCCAGAATTCTGATACATCTAAAATATAATTAACAACTTCCCAATTTGGATCAGCAAGTTCAATATTTTTTATGTTATTTTCGGCTTGGTTAGGATTTGAAAAATCAAAATTTAAATTAGGCATATGCCCAAAACCCCACCAACATTCATAATAGTCAATTGGTTTAAAAATACCATCTTTGAGAGATGAAATTTTATATTTATCAGGAAGTGGCCATTTTTTCCATTCATACCAATCATAATATTTACTTTTGGGTCCTTTTTTTAAACTTTCTTGAAATGCCCAAAAGGTTTCGCCAGTATGATTAAATGCGCAATCTATAATGACTCTTATACCTCGACTATGTGCAACTTTAACCAGGTCTTTAAATTCATCATTTGTTCCAAAATGAGGATCAATTTTCGTATAGTCAACGGCATCATATTTATGATTGGATTTTGCTTCAAAAAGAGGATTGAAATAGATAATTGTTACTCCAAGATCTTCTAAATAATCTAACTTATCTTTAATACCTTTGATATCACCACCATAAAAACTGTTGTAATCTGGTTGATATCCTTCATCATTAGGCAAGTGATATGGACTCTTTTTTAAACCCGCATGATTATACCAATCATCTTCAAGGTGATAATACTCTGTATATTTTTTATATAACTGGCCGTTTGATGGTGGTATATTAACGCCCTCATAATACCATTCTTTAAAATCAGGATCATTTTGCTTACTTCCATTATGAAACCGTTCTGGAAAAATTTGATATATGATACCATTTTTAACCCAATCAGGAGTAAAAAAAGGCTCTACAATTTCACTTGTATAATTAAAATATTTATTTTCATCATTAAATTTAGAAAATTCATTTTGTAATAGGTATAATTTTTCAGAACCATCTTCATAAAGATAACAATAACGAAATTTAGATTTTTTTACATCAGTATTTATTATTACATTAAAATAATCATAAGAATTATCACTTGCAATTTTTTCCATTTTAATAATTTCAGAATTTTTGATTAGATATACGTTCTCAACATCATTAATGTGTGTTTTCGTTTTAAACTCTATCTGGTTTTCAGATAATGGATTAATTGTTTCTAAACTTTGTTCAGTAGATATCCCATAATCTAGAATGATACCATCTTTTTCTTTAAGAACAACCTTATCAAATTTGTTATCTACAATGATAACAGAATTTTTTCCACCAAATCCATCATCAACAAAATTTGTCGATTTTTGATCAGTAAACCAGTTCATACCATCTTCCAAAAATTTATAATGATATTCACCTGGCTTTAGCAAAAGTCTAATTGAATAAATACCTTCACTTGTTTCAATCATCCTACTAGCTTTCAAATTCCAATCATTCATTGAACCTACTAAGTATACTTCTTTAATAATTTTATCTGGTTTATGAAAAAAATCTACAACTCTAAGAGCCTCAATTTCATCTTTATTCCCAACAAAAATAATTGAATTTTCTCCACCATATCCATCATCTTCGATAACATCAGCATTTTCATCAGTAATCCATTTTCCATCAACAATAAATTTATATCCATATTTTCCAGGACTGAGATCCAGAATTATAGAATACACTCCATCCTTTTCTATCATCTTAGTTGTTGTTTCAGACCAATTATTAAAATCACCAGCTATAAAAACATTGTGTTTGCCTCCAATCAAAGGTTGATAAACGAATTTTACCTGATCACTTGAAACTGAACTTTCACTTTTTTGTTCAAACTCTCCCAAGCCCAATGTTTTACAACCATAAATGAAAAACATAATTGAAAAATAAAAAACTTTCATCTAATTACACCCTTCGTCATTAAAACAAAATTCTAAAATATTTTCACCTTCTGATACAGTATATAATCTATTAGGACCACCACCTGGAAACTCTGCTAAATCCCAATCTCCATTTATTCTAAATTTATATTCTATCTCATTTCCAGCCTCTAATCCTGTTATTACAACCTCAAAAATATTATCTAGATTTACATCTTTTAAAAAATAATTTTCTGAATTATTATAACTATCAGGCCATCCATTAAAATTACCTGCTATATCTAAAGAATCAGTTTGTATATTAAAATTACCAATTTCTATCTGATATGACATATCAATATAAAATGCCAAAGTCGTTGGATTGATTTCTGCATAAAAATCTGAAACTATATTTTCCGTATCACTAACTATTAAACTTCTGTAGTTAACTAAATTTTCTAATGAATCGTTCACAGAATATTTATAAAAATATTCCTTACCTAAAATTAAATTTAAAGTTAATGAAAAAATATTATCATCATCACTATCACTCATATCATAAACATTATTGTCTATATGTAATTTTATTGAATCATTTTGAGAATAAAAATTACTCATATTTACATTAAAATTAACATTTCTATTTGAATCAAGAGGAATCTCTAATGGAGCCTCAGAACAATTGAAACATAACAATGTAATAAGTATCATGTATATATATAACATATATTTAGTCATCCTATTTTACTATTAAAACTGAATTAACACCACCATAACCGTCATCTACACGATCAAGCGCATTTGGGTCTTCAAGCCATGAATTACGATCAACTACAAATTTGTATTCATACCTACCAGCAGATAGCCTCTTTGTTATTGACCATATACCATCACCAGCTATTTTATCGCCATTTAAACCTTCATCATTCATTACATCTATTCTATCTCCATTCTTTAGCCATTCATTGTCAGGGAAATTACCAGCCAAATTAACGTGTCTAGCAGATGGAGAATCATATTGAAACAAAATTCCATTTTTAACTTTGTGTGGAGGCATTAGTCTCTTTTTTATAATATTGTTTGAACAATTTGATAAAAAAATCATAATAAATAATATTAAAATTTTATTTTTCATAATTAAAATTTGATTTTTGCTTGCAATAAAATTTGTTTTGTATTCATAAGAGCGTTTTCAGATTTGCGTATTTTTTCACCAATACCCCCATAATAAGACTCTAAGTGATCATTCAGATCAGAAAAATCATTTAAAAATTCTTGTCTTCCTCTAAAATAAAATTTATCTGTGACCGTGTTTAAAACATATGGATTTATACCATAACCAAGACTTAACCATATACTTTCAGATAAAAAATACATTAATTCATAATAAGTTGATATAAAGACATCATCATTTTTTGAAAAATTAGTTTTAAGATCTAAAAATTTATCATTATAATACGGAATCCGAGTGTTTAATTTTACAATCCATTTTGAACTTATATTATACTTTAATAATAATATATTTTCAATATATTTTGGTTTAGTAAACAACTTTTGATGAGCAAATGTATTCTCAAGTCTTGTATGAAAATTTTTATTATTCAATTTAAAATTATATTCTAAACTTGACTCTAATAAAGCACCTTGGCTATATCCAAGCAATGTGTATTTATTAAAGAATAATTCTGAGTGCTCTTGATACCATCTTCCATTACAATCAGTTTTTTCAACAAATCTAAAATAATTAGACCAATTTAGACTATCAGATAAACCATTTTCCCAAATCTGAGCATTAAAATTCCACTCAAAATTATCCAATTTAAAATTTGATCCAAATGTATATCTGTTTCTTGAAAACTTTTTATCTAATTCAAAAAAGCTCTTTTGATAATTAAAAAATAATTTTAAAGCCCTAGGAAACTTAACATCAAATTGTCCAAAAATATTGTCTCCTTCCATCCACGTTGTAACTACACTATCCTCATCTTGATTAATATATTTTGAATATTGAGCGATGAAGTTAAAAATCATAGGATCCTGCCAATGATTTTTAGAGTAAATTTTAGTAAAATGTACATCAACTGAATTTGTGTTATGCTTTTGAACTAAACCAAAAGAAGGATTGATTTTGTATTGATATTTTGAGTTTCCAATTGATACGATATCGTTTTTAGTAATTGATTTTGAAATTTCAAACCTTGAGGCTGTAATATCATCATCAGAAAAACCAATCTTATCAGAAAGAATTAATTCTACTTTTACATTTACTGGGACATAATTAAATATCATATCTGAAACTACTTTTGAGGATTTTACATAAATCCCAGCATAATCATATCCAAAATCATATTCATTAAATCCAATTCCTCCTAAGGTTGGCAAGGGTTCATTAAATCTTACTAAACCATAATTATCAAAAGCAATTAAATCAAAATAATCAGCATTTAACTTTAAAAAACTTCTTTCATAATTAAAATTGGTTTTCCACATCTCTTGGTTTTGCTCATTGTTATTAATGCTTAAAATAGTATAACCAATGAAATTTGGATTAAATTTTACTTCAATTCCAAAATTCAGATCGTGACTTGGTTTGTTTAACATAAAACGTTCAGAAGCATCTTTATTGAAAATATTTTTTGAATAGTATCTACCTTTAAAATAAATCATTGGATTATAAATCGATTTAACCTCTACATTTTTCTTTTCGGCAATGGTTAACTTGCCATCTTTTAGCTCAAAAAAAGAATTTGATCCTCCATAACCGTCATCTTCTAAATTTGGATTATATGGGTCATTTTCCCAATTACCATCCACTAAATACTTATAAGAGTATTTTCCTGATTCAAGTTTTAAACGTATTTCCCAAGTTCCATCTGCTTGCTTTTTCATTAAGTCTGATGAAGTATTCCATTCATTCATACTACCAACTAAATATACTGACTGCGCATCAATATCTTGATAAATAAAGCGAATGAAGCCATTATCATATTCAATTGAAAATGATAGCGTAAAGAGTAATTTAAATAGCAATATTTTTTTCATTAAAACCAACCTTTTAATATAATTTTTAATTCTTTTATCATTGATCCACTTGAAGCAAAACCATCATCATTTGTAAGACCGTATTGACCTAAATAATTTGGTCCGTATTGAAGATAAAGTTCGGTATTTCCAGAAGCTCTATACTGAAATTCAGTAAAGAAACTGTATCTAGAACCAACTCTATCGTTTACTATCATTCCCCTAGTAAAAAATTTCCATTGTTCTGTTAAGTTTACACTTAATTCAACACCAGTTATTTGTTTTTCCCATAATTCTCCAAAATCTTTAATTTTATACTGTGCTAATAACTTTGCTAGATAGTTTTCAACAGACAATTCAGATAAAATATCATAATGCTTATAATATTGTCCTTGCCAAAATTCATCTTTTTTATTGAATGATACTTTACCTTTGAAACCATTAATAAATTCTATATATAACTCAGTATATAAGTTTGTGATCGGATTAGTAATCATTTTTTCTGATGTATAATCTAAAGATATTGTATCAGGTATGATTTTTTCATAAAAACTGTAATTCATAACTAAAGTCACAGCTCTTTCAGGAACTAGGTAATAAGTATTAATCCAATAGCCGTATTTGTTAGATTGATTATCACCCAAATAATTTCTGTAAGTATTCCCAAATGAAAAAAAACCAGGATTTATGAACCAATAACCCAACTTAGGAGCACCCAATCTCAAGCCTCTTAATTCTGTTTGAAATGCTACATTTGATTTAAAAATTTCATATTTATCATAATTGCTATTTAATATTTCGATAGTAGCATCACTTGGTACTTTAGAAACAGCAATTTCTGTATTTAAAAAATATCTTCCAAAAAATAATTTCAAATCTGAAGCAATAACCTGATTATAATCATTGGATATTCCTGAAGAATAATTTTTTCTCAAAATATAAAAACCAGTATTTACTTTATTATTTAAAAAAGATTGCCTATATCTCACCAAATGAATATCATCACTATCTCCTTGAGAAAAATCTGAAAAAACATATGTGATACTGCCATTAAATTTATGCCACATATCTAATCGAGCACCTTGGCCATTTCCATCATTATTTACTATTCCTGTGTTTAATAAATTAAGCATTGAACCATCAAGCCAATAATGCTGACTTTCTCTAAAAAACAAAATAGAATTAAATCCATAACCATTAGTTTCATCTCTAAAAGAAATATTAGATTCAGACATTACTGCTAATGACCTATAACTATCATTGTAATCTTTATAAGGATAAAACTTAATATAATAACTTGTGTTATTGTTTGGATTACCAAACATTCTTGTTTCTAGATAGAAATTTGGATCCCATATATTCCAATCAAATGAATCAGATTCTTGAGTTCTTCCAATTTGACTCTCATAAAATCCTTCGATATTCATACTATATAAAAAACAAGAAAAATTTATGAGCTTAATTATTAATATTTTTTTAATCATTATTATTTAATTATTTTTTTTGAATAATTTATCAAATTGGATTCCCATTGAGATTCTATATGTACTTCCAAGATTTTCATTTGATAAAATAGCAGCATCTATTAACCAATTATTAGTTTTTAAACCAAAACCTATTGTTAACTTTTCATCATACATTCCAATACGAGCGGCAAATACATCAAAAAACCATATTTCACTTCCTAAGTTCCATTCCCCATCATTAATATCAGTAAAGACATAATCTGTTACGAAATTTACAGAATTTCTCCAATTATGACACAAACCAACCCTGTGTCTACTTTTTATTTTTTCTGATATTGATATAAATTTGAAACTAGGTTGAAGAATATTTTGCATTGAATATGAAAAAAATAGGTTGGTTGTAATATCTACCAAAAAACCAAAATCTACATCATAATTTGAAGGATTATTCGCTGATTCATAATTTTTAACTTTGACTGAAGAAAATTTAATCGAAGTACCAAATCTTACTGGCATATTTTTCATCCTTACTATGCTTGCAAAAGATATATAAACTATTTGTTCTTTATAGACATTTAATAATCTTGTTTGCTGAATTGCAAAACCAGTCCTAAACAAAGGTGTTGGAATTGATATTACCAACATGTCATTATATAAATCATTTAAATCATATAGTTTTTGATGGGATCCCAAAAGAATGAATTGATTATTCATTGCTATTCCAGCAGGGTTATAAAAAATAGACTCTGAATTATTTTCTAATGGAATGAAAGTATTCCCCATTGCAAGAGACCTTGCACCAGTGTTCATACCTATAAAATTAGAAAATCCCAATGAAAAAAAGATAATTATATGAAGAAATTTCATTTTCATTTGATAAAAACCAGAGATTCTTTATGACTCAATTCACCGGATTCAGCAACAAAATGTAATATATATATACCAAAAGGTGCGTATTCTCCATTTTGCATTTTTCCGTCCCATTGCCAATATAAATTATTATTTCGTATCGCATAATCAATAAATTTTCCATCTAAATCAAAAATTTCAACATAGAATTCTGATAATCTATTTGAAATTAATTCAAATTCTATAGCATCATCTTTTGGGGAAAATATTTTTCTGCCGTCTGTAAAAATAACTTCATTTACTTTCAAAGTAATAGGCTCAAAGGGTGGTTTTTTAAAGAAGCTGGTTCGAGATTGTGGAGAAACTTCCATATCCGGATAATTATCATAATCACTATCAATTAAGATTTCAGCATAATTATCTATAACAATCGGATCATTTACCATTCCTCCTAAATTATCAGGAGCTACATCAGGGCCACTTCCTTGATCATCTCCACTAGTAATTACTGAAACTAATTTTATTTTTGGATTGTTTTGCATTGAGATTTCAGTCCTAAAATATAATACTTCCCATGGTATTTTAATTTCCATTGAAGCATTTAAATTTCCAGCATTATAAGTAGAATATGTTTCTACATTAGGTATCAAATCAACCTGAATTGAACCTCCTTCTTGTACCTTCCAAAATTGAGGACTGTTATTTGTATCCCAAGTAGCTATAAAAAAATCTGGATTAATATTATAAAATTTAAATGTTCTTTGCCAGGCATTTAAATTACCCATATCATTGATTCCATAATCATTATATATATCAATAAACAGAATGACATTATTATCATAGCTACAGGCATCAAGAGCTAAATATAAATGAGCTTCGTCCCAGGTTACTTTTAATTGTTTAATATCGTTATATTCACCCCAATAAGAATCAGCAGGGTATTCCAACAAAGTTCCCAATGAATCAAGAAAAATATATTCATTTAATTCAAATTCATTTGATTCCCCATCAATAACCAAACGATTAGACAAATCGATTGATGTTAAAGCAAAAATAAATGAAATATTTAAGATTAAAATTTTAAAAGTATACATCATAAAGCTTTTTCAGATTTTAAGTCAAACATATGGATATTATTAATTTTAAATTTTATTTTGCAAGTGTGATTTAAAAAATTATTTTCTCTATTATTTGTTTTTGCTACAAACTTAATATCATCAAAACTAAAATATATGTTCATTTCTGAACCCAGATTTTCAATAAAATTAATTTTTACACTACTATTATTAGACTCGCTATCCATTTCAATTATAATATCTTCTGGTCTAATACCAAGAGTTACTTTTTTGTTTAAAAATCTTGAAAATTGACGATGTTTTTCACTAAATGGAATTTCTAAATTATTTGAAATAAAATACCAATTATCATTTTTTTTAATCAAATCCCCATTAACTAAATTTATTTGAGGTGTACCAACAAAAGTTGATGTAAAAACATTTTGAGGTTTATTATAGATAGTTTTAGGAGTATCTAATTGCTCAATGATTCCATCATTCATAACTGCAATTCTGTCACCCATTGTCATAGCTTCTGTCTGATCATGTGTCACATATATCATTGTAGTCCCGAGCAAATTATGAATTTTTTTAATTTCAACTCTCATTTCTTGTCTGAGCTTTGCATCTAAATTTGACAGAGGCTCATCAAAAAGAAAGACTTTCGGTTTCCTTACAATCGCTCTACCAAGGGCAACCCTTTGTCTTTGACCTCCTGATAATTCTTTAGGCTTTCTGCCAAGTAAATTTTCAATTTTTAAAATCTTTGCTGCTTCTAGTACTCTTAAGTCAATTTCATTCTTTTCTAATTTTCTAATTTTTAATCCAAATTCCATATTTTCTTTTACAGTCATTTGAGGATACAGCGCATAATTTTGAAAAACCATTGCTATATCACGATCAGACGGATCTTTTTCATTCACAATTTTCTTATCAATTATGATTGAACCTTTTGATGGTTCTTCAAGTCCAGCAATCAATCTTAAAGTTGTTGATTTACCACAACCAGATGGCCCAACTAATACCAAAAATTCTCCATCATCTACATCCAAGCTTATATTTTTGAGAATATCATTATGACCATAAGATTTTGAAACTTCTTCTAATTTTAAACTACTCATTCAACCTATCCTTTCACACTTCCCATCGTTAAACCAGATACTAAATATTTTGATAAGGAAATAAATAATATTATTACAGGTATACTCACAATTACAGCTCCAGCAGCATAAAGACCCCATTGTGTTGATAAACTAGCTTGAAACGACTTCAATCCTAAAGGCAATGTATAAAGTTTTGGATCTTGTAAAATAATTGCAGCAACTACATACTCACTCCAACTTGCCATAAAACTAAATAATGCTGTTATAACTAAAGCAGGAGTTGATAAAGGTAAAATAATTTTATAAAATGCTTGAAATCTTGAACATCCATCAATTCTTGCAGATTCCTCCAAAGAAGGTGGAATTGTATCATAATAACCTTTCATTTGCCATACACAGAAGGGTAATGCAGTTGATGAATATATAATTATTAATCCTATATAAGAATTAATTAAACCTAGATATGACAATAAAATAAAAAAAGGTAATAATAACATTGTAGCAGGGAACATTTGCGTGGTTAAAATAGCTGTCATTCCAAATTCTCTTCCTTTAAACTTAAATCTGGAAAGTGCATAACCACTAGTTGAAGCAAAAACAACACCTGTGAGAGTAACAATCAATGATACAAAAATTGAATTTCTAGTCCAAAGTAAAAAATCAGTATTTTTAAACAATGTTATATATGATTTTATACTTGAACCCGAGTCCCACACACCATTTTTATTACTATCTATAAAATCTTCGTTTAAATCCCATAAACCATTCTGATTTTCATCAGTATATTTTTCTGAAAATTGAATAAACGAAAGAGATCGAGTATTAAAAGCATTATCGTTTCTTAATGAAACACCTAAAATATTTAAAATTGGATAAATAGTTAAAAATGAAAAAAATAATAAAAATATAAATACCATTATAGTTTCAATTTTATATTTCATCAATATACCCCTTCAGTTGCTTTTGTTCTCTTTAAGAAAAATAAAACAAATGATAATAATATTAAAAATATAATCATTGATAGTGCAGCTGCATATCCATATCTATAAAGATTAAAAGCAGCTTTATATACATAACTTACTAATATATGCGTCTGATTTGAAGGTTCACCACCATTACTTACAAGCCATAAAACATTAATATTGTTAAAAGTCCACACTGTACCTAGAACTATTGCAGGTATCATAACAGGCTTCAACATAGGTATAGTTATATTTTTAAACTGCTGCCAACGATTTGCACCATCAACTTTCGCGGCTTCATATAGTTCAATTGGTATAGATTGCAAACCTCCAAGCGCAATGACCATCATAAAAGGAAATCCAAGCCAAATATTTGTCAAGATACACGCAACAAAAGCTTCAAAAGGTTGACTTAACCATTGAATTGCTGGCATACTCAAATATTTTGTGATGACTAAATTTACAGCTCCGTATTCTTGATTAAACATACCCCTCCAACTTAATGCAGCTATATATTGAGGTAATGCCCATGGCAAAATTAGTAAAGTTCTTAAGATTGGTTTTGCTGGTAGAGTTTTGTTTATTAAAACAGCTAAAAAGACTCCAATTGAAACATGAAAAAGAATATTGATAACTGTCCATAAAATTGTTTTTAGAAGAATAGAGTAAAAATTTATATCTAAAAACACAGATATATAATTATACAAACCTATTATCTCCCAATCATTAAATGTTCTCAATGAATAATTTGAAATCGAAATTAATATATTATAAATAAATGGAAATACAACTACCATTGATATACCTAATAGCGCCGGTAAAAAAAATAAATAAGCAATATAATTTTTTTGATAATCATTTTTAATATCTTTTAATAATTTTACAAATTGAAAACAAAAAAGTATTATTAATATAATAAAGAAAAATTTTATTACTTTTGCTTGTACACCTGGTTTGATAATTTCATTCATAATAGCAATTTGTTCAATTGAATTTATTTGTGATTTTTTAGCTGCAATTTCAGGTGATATTGTTCCTCCTAAAACACCTTGATACTGTTCTCTAAGAACATCCCAAATAGCTCTCATCTCTGGTATGATTGGCATCGGCCTTCCTACTTCAATAATTTTAGCTGATTCCTTAATTAATAGATTATTTTTAACTTCTGGATTTTGTAAAGCCATATATGATGAGGGTTGACTATTTAAACGCTGAGTAAAATAAAGCTGAGTATCAGAACTAGTTAAAAATTTCATTAATTCAATAGTTTTATCTAATTTCTTACCTGAAGTATTTATATTTATTGAATATCCTTTTGTGCTAACAAGAGGAGATGGCCATTTCCCAGTTTCGCTAATCATTGGTAATCTAGCAATACCAAAATCAACAACACCATTGTAATCTCCCCAGCTCCAATCTCCATTTATTATCATGGCAGCATTACCAGATTTAAACATCGCATTTGCAATTTCATAGTCGCATTCTCTTGGTATTATTTTATGTTTGTCTCTCAAATCTTTAATAAATTGAAATGCTTTAATATTACCTTGAGTATTTAAATTTGGAGTATTGTCATCATTTAATAACCATTCCCCAAAGCCTCCAAGCCACGGAACATAAAAGAACGGTTCAGTAAAATTCCAAACCAGACCGTATTGATCCATTTTACCATCCCCATTTTTATCAATAGTCAATTTTTTACCAAGGCTTATCAAATCATCAGTGTTTAATGGTGGATCTGCAATTAATTTCTTATTATATATTAACATCAAATGATTACCAACAACATCACCAACCATCCAAATTTTTTCATTTGATTCTACAACAGCATTTTTAACAAAACTATGAAAATAATCAACTGGAAAAAGGTCATTTAATGGTTTGATAATATTCATCACTGAAAAAGGACCAACTTGATCAGATGGTCCATAAATTAACTCAGGACCACTACCACCCATAGCTGCAGCTTGATAACTTGAACGAAGCTCTTCTGTTTCTCTATATGTCAGATTGATTTTTATTTGAGGATTTTGATGTTCATAAATATTGCAAACTTCTCTTAGAACTTTACGATTTTCATATAGCATCTGATGCCATATATTGAGTTCAGTTTTACTGTGGAGTTGAGAAATAAATATTATAAAATATATGAAAGTTTTAAAATATTTATTTTTCACGGACTATTTATAATATTTATTATTGTAATCTTGAATCATTCTATGAGCTGTGTAATCAACAGATGTATTTATTGAATACCTCATAATTTGGCACCAGTTTTTTATATTATCGTAATATAATGGGATAATTTCATTTTTCAATCTTCTGTACAATGAATCAGAATCAGCTTTATCATTACAATAATCAGGTGAACCAATTGACCACCCATTGCTTCCATCAATGCAAGCTTCAGCCCACCAACCATCCAATATAGAAAAGTTAGGTATCCCATTTAAAGCAGCTTTCATTCCACTCGTACCTGAAGCCTCATTAGGTCTAAGAGGAGTGTTTAACCATACATCTACACCAGAAGTAATTAATTTACCTAATCTCATATTATAATTTTCAAGAAAACATATACTTATTTTATCTTGTAAATTTTTTGATGTTTTGTATATGTCTTTTATTATTTCTTTTCCACCTAAATCATTTGGATGAGCCTTACCAGAAAATACAATTTGTATTTGACTATCACTTGCATCAATTAGTTTATCAATATCATAAAAAATCAATCTAGCTCTTTTGTATTCAGCTGATCGTCTAGCAAATCCTATTGTTAAGATTTCACTTGAAAATTTATTATTTATATTAGAATTTATTTCTTTTAATAGTTTTTCTTTTTGCAATTGGTGTGCATCAATCAGTTCAATATCCTCTATGGTATTTAAATCTAATAATAAATCTGGATTTTGCCTCCACCCAGATAATTTATTATCGTATAAACTTTTATAATCATCACCTAACCAAGAGATATGATGGACACCATTAGTTATAAAATTTATATTATATTTAGGAAATTGCTTTTGTGCAACATCACCGTGTAACTCTGAAACTCCATTTGCTGATGAACTAAAATTCAATCCTAATTCAGTCATATGCAAAATATTATCATTTTTTAATGATTCAAGATTTAAATCACTGGGTAGTAGATCACCTAGAATTTTTTGGCAATTAGAAATTTGAAATTGATCGTGGCCAGCTGGAACAGGTGTATGAGTAGTGAAATGGCACTTTTCTTTTACTAGTTGTTCATTATTATTATATTTTCTTAATAATTCTAAAGTTAGAAAAGAACAATGGCCTTCATTCATATGGTATTTATGTATATTTGTATGACGTAATTCTTCTAATAACCTAATACCTCCGATCCCCAAAATTGATTCCTGTAAAACTCTATGATCACTGTCTCCAGAATATAATCTTAAAGTTATTTTTTGATCATCTTTATGATTTTCAGCGATGTTGGTATCTAAAAAGTAAATAGGAATTGAATGTTTTTTTTCGCCGATATAAATATATTTATATACATCAATTAAAATGTTTCTACCTCTAAGCTTAATACTTACTTGATTAGGTACTAACTCAAAATGTTTATTATAATCAAATGAAGGATAAAATTCTTTTTGTAAACCTTGACCATCGATTTCTTGCTTAAAGTATCCTTCTTTATACAGTAGAGTAATTGCAACCATATTCAAACCATTATCAGCTGAAGCCTTTATGTGATCACCAGCCAAAACACCGAGTCCACCTGAATAGGTTGGGATATCTGAAGATAAACCTATCTCAGCAGAAAAATAAGCTATTTTTTTATCATTCATTAATTATAAATCACCTATTATGCTTAATTATTAATTTACTAATATCATTAATAACTTTGTTGGATATTTTTTCTAAATCAAATCTCCAAGTCCAATTATTCTTTGATATGGTCCCCGGTTTGTTAAATCTATGTTTAGAATCTAGTCCTAAAATATCTTGCAATGGGAAAATGACTCTATCACTTTTGCTTTTAATTACAAACTCAATCAACTCCCACATTAATTTCTTATTATTAAATTTTTTTAAAAATGGTAAGTTACTATTTTTTTTATTATGAGAATTTATCCATCCAACTAGCGTATCATTATCGTGAGTTCCTGTATACAAAACAGATTGTCTGGAAAAATTGATACTTTTTGTATCCTTTGTAATATCAAATTGTAAAATTCGCATTCCTGGCAAATTAAATTTGTTTCGTAAATCAATGACTTCCTTTGTAACATCACCAAGATCTTCAACAAAAATATTATAATTATTTTTTTTAAAATCAATTGATGAAAACAACTTTTCACCTGGAGATTTTGACCAAAAACCTTCCTTAGTTTTTTTACCTATTGGTATAGAAAAATGTCTTTCGAAACCTATAAAGTGATCAATACGAATACAATCAAACAAATCAAACATTCTTCTAAATCTATTTTTCCACCAATCAAAATCACTATTTATATGTTCAGACCAATTATATACTGGCATTCCCCAATGTTGGCCATCAATGTTGAATTCGCAAGGAGGACAACCTGCCTCATAAAGCATACTTCCATCATCATCTAATTGAAATAATTTTTTTTTTGACCAAACATCTGCACTGTCATAATCAACGTAAATTGGTAGATCGCCAATTATTTCTATAGATTTATCGTTAGCATACTTTTTAATTGATTTCCAATTTAAATCAAAAAAATATTGAATAACCTTATATGATTCTACTAAATCATTATTTACTGGTGTATTGTAATTCCAAAGATTCCAAGATTTTTTTTGGTTTTCATTTTTCAATGCTGAGTATTTAGAAAAATCATTAAGCCAATATTTATTTTTAAGGCAAAAAATTTTAAAATTTTCAAAATGATTTGAATTTGTATTTTTTAAAAAATTTTTTGATGCTAAAATTAATAAATCTATTTTTGAGTATTTATTTTGTTTAATTTTATTGATGTCTGATTTTTTAAGAATTCTTTTTTTAATTAAAAAATCTATGCTTATTAGATCAGGGTCACCGGCAAATGCTGATGAAGTAGAGTACGGTGATAAGGTAGAATCAACAGGTCCTAATGGTAAAACTTGCCATAAGGACTGATTCATCTTTGAAAGAATATCAATAAACGAAAAAGCTTCTACACCCAAATCACCTCTTGAAAATTTTCCAGGAAATGAAGTTGGGTGTAATAATATACCGCTTTGTCTTTTATGATTATGCATTTATTAGTCTCAAAAGACTGAAGACCAATTAATTTTGATTGATTTCTAAATTAAAATCTATCCAAACTCTTTAATAATTTGATCTAGCCAAGGTATCATTAATTCATCATTTTCATCTTCATCAAAATTATCATAGTCTAATCCAAGCCCTAAAAGCTCATCACCATCCAATGCAACAGACTCTCTAAATTCATATGGTTCTCTACTAGCTCTCCCAATCAATGTTCCACCATTATCCATAAACGGTTTGGCCAATATACCAATGGCATCTAGAAAATTATCTGGATAACCTGTTTGATCACCACAACCAAAAAACGCTGCAGTTTTTCCTTTGAAATCTAATTCTTTAAACTTTAGAAATACTGAATCCCAATCGTCTTGCAATTCTCCAATATTCCATGTTGGGCATCCTATTAACAATTTATCATAGTTCTGTAAATCTTCTACATCTACCTCACCTATGTCTTTAGAATCAACTTCATAGCCTTCACCTTCTAAATACTCTTGCATAAATTCAGCTGCATCTTTTGTATTATCTGATGTGCTACCCCAAAAAAAACCGATTTTTTTCATTTTACCACCTATTTTATTTTATTATCAAAATGAGATAAATAATCTCATACAAAATTTACCTTTTTCTTAAATTATCATACAAATAAAATATACCTATAATGATGTATTTTATGTTTAGTTTATTAAAATTATATCAATCAAAATAAGTACGTCTAAAATGTCAACAAAATTATCATTATTTAAATCTGAAGAATCATTATTAACATCATTATTTAAAATAATATTAATAATGATAATTACATCATTAATATTGACATTACCATCATAATTTATATCTCCTATTATAATATCATTTTCATTAAGACCGGTTTGATATCTAAAAGATATTACTCCACCTATTCTATTTTCGTAATAATCATATGCCCAAAACTTTACTACGTCTTGACCATTCGAAGATTTTACAAACATTACATAGTTTGTAGGATATAATATTTGTGAATCAAAAAACCCCCAATAATTTAATGCAGGATTTTTTACTCCGTATATATATGTATGTGAAATAATATCATAAAAATCATTCATTAAAGTATCTTCTTGCCAAAAAATGTTATCAGGTGCAGAATTTATTTCTGACCATTCATTTGTCCATAATGATGATGTATTAACATATGCTCCACCATTACCGGCGCCTGCCATACCACTATTAGTTCTCATGTGCTTTCTTTGAAATGCAATATCCCAATCAAAAGCTCCTTCACAATTAGTCCCATCAATATTACAATCTAAAATAGAATGAGACTCAAATGAATAATATATCCAATCTGTATAACTAGTTGCTTGAATTATACGAAGGTATTCATCCTGAGAATAAATGGAACCTAAAAAAACAAATATAATTATCTTAATCATTTAAAAACCTAAAATTTTAACATTAAATTTATTATATATCTTCTACCTGGATCATAACTAGTCAATATATCACTTTCAAATCTTCTACTATCTTTATAATCAAATAAATTCTTAACCCCAAACTTAATCATAAGATTATTAGTAATATTGTACTTACCAATAACTTCAACCAAGGAATAGTCATCTAAAATAATCTTATTATCATCAAAATAAACATCTTTCTTAGATATGTATCTTATATTACTAATAAAAAGCAAATTCTCAGTTAATAAATGATTAAAATTAATTCTTAAAGAATATTTTGATATAAGCTCTGTTGCAGTCTTTGATTTTGATTCAGGAT
>MDTB01172448.1_pt1 | contig 22446 bp, 21 predicted proteins | sample 811161 | NCBI WGS metagenome assembly MDTB01 (sample SAMN05326650, study PRJNA326480) | marine metagenome | isolation source: seawater | place: Mediterranean Sea | collected 2009 | reverse complement strand
TAGTAAAATTTTAGAAATATTTATACCAGGACCAGCTGGAAGGCTTGAAGCAAAATATTATAAAAGTAAAAAAAATACTTCTCCTGTAGTTTTAATACTTCATCCTCATCCACAGTATGGTGGAACTATGAATAATAAAGTTGTTGTTGATACATTTCAAACTTTTATAGAAAATGACTTTTCGGCTTGTAGAGTTAACTTTAGGGGCGTTGGAAAAAGTGATGGAGAATTTGATAACGGTCAAGGAGAATTAGCAGATGCTGCAGCAGCGCTTGACTGGTTGGAAAGAGAAAATTTTGATAACTCACAATGTTGGATTGCTGGATTTTCATTTGGATCTTTAATAGCAATGCAACTTTTGATGAGAAGACCAGAAATAAGTAGGTTTGTAGCTATTTCACCACAACCAAATGTGTATGATTTTTCTTTTTTATCACCATGTCCTACTTCTGGTTTAATGATTTATGGAAAAAAAGATGAGCTAGTTCCAATTGAAAATATATCTGAACTAGATAAAAGACTTAAATCACAAAAAGGAATTAAAGTAGAATTTGATTTAATTAACGAAGCAAATCATTTTTTTGCCAATGCCGGCAAAAGTTTAATCAAGTCTTTAAGTAAATATATCAAAAAAGAAACTGCACTTTACTAAAAATTTTTTACAATTACTCCTCCTGTACATGGTTTTTTACATCCAGTAGTTTCAGGAAAAGAAATTGGTAACTTAATAATAGATCTGATTGCTAAAAATGCAAAAGCTTGTGATTCAATAAAATCACCATCAATATTGTATTTATCTATTAATTCAAAACTTTTGTAGTCAATTATCTTTTTTTGAATAAGACTCATTAGAAATTTATTTTTCCTACCTCCTCCACACACTATTATGTTTGGACCTTCTTTACCTGAATAATATTTATTTTTATTCAGTAATTTTTTTAAACTTATTATAATAATTTCTGCTGTAAAACTTGTTAGGGTTGAAGCACCATCTTCTAAAGAAAGACCTCTTGCAAATGAAATATCAAAATCTTTTATATCCAAGGAATTATTTAAAATACCTTCAAAATTATCTAGTGCTTGATTTAATATTAATTCATTTACTTTTCCAGATTTAGCAATATTTCCATCTTCATCAAATTTTTTATTTGAATTTTTTCTTACCCATTCGTCGATTAAACAATTCCCTGGCCCTATATCACTAGCAAACATAGGTATTTCAAATTTTTCAAATGAATGAAAACAAGTTACGTTAGTAATTCCACCGATGTTAATGAATATTGCTGGAGCATTTAAAGTTTTATTCAATAAACTTTTGTGAAAAATGGGTGTCAAAGGTGCTCCCTGCCCACCATTTTGTAAATCATTTTTTCTAAAATCATAAACAACAGTTTTTTTTGTAAGTTGAGATAAAAGTTTTCCATCACCTAATTGTACCGAAGTTTTTTCTTTTGGATTATGAAATATGGTTTGCCCGTGAAAACCAATAATTTCTAATTTTGGAATATTAGACTTTTTTGCTGAATGAGATATGTCATCTACAACTTTTGCATGAAACAATGTAATCTCTTTCTCTAATGAATTAAGCTCTTTTGATAGTTTTTCAAGATCTTTTGAAGTAAAAATTTGATCTCTTATAAGGCTTATTTTTTGAAAGAGACTCTTATCGTATTCAAAATATCTATTAAATTTCTCATCATAATGAAAACCATCAATTGATGATATAATAGAGGCGTCTACACCATCCATTGAAGTTCCACTCATTAATCCTAAAGCTGTATATATCTTTTCCATTCTTATTTTTTTTTATTAAATAATGTATATTGTACAACTATAGACCCATGAATAAATTTTTAAAAGAATTTAAAGAAAGAGGATATTTTTATCAGTGCACTAGTGAAAATGAATTGTCGAACATCTTAGATAAAGAAAAAATTAAAGGTTATATTGGTTTTGACTGTACAGCCGAGAGCCTTCATGTAGGAAGTTTGCTTCAAATAATGTGTTTAAGATTAATGCAGAAACATGGACATCGACCAATTGTATTAATTGGTGGCGGCACAACTAGAATAGGTGATCCTTCAGGTAAAGATAAAACTAGAAAAATCTTAAACGATAGTGAAATTACAAAAAATATTAAAAATATTGAAAAAATATTAAAGAGTTACTTAGACAATAATGATCCTAGAACAAAACCTTTGTTTGTAAATAACTATAAATGGCTAAAAGGATTAAATTATATCTCTTTTTTAAGAGATATAGGAAAACATTTTACGATTAATAAAATGCTAACTTTTGATAGTATAAGAACTAGACTTGATAGAGAACAGTCATTAAGCTATATGGAATTTAATTATATGATACTTCAAGCATATGATTTTTTAGAACTAAACAAAAAAGAAAAATGCACTTTACAAATTGGCGGCTCTGATCAATGGGGAAATATAGTAAACGGAACTGAGTTAATCAAAAGATATTCTGGTAAAGTTGCATATGGTTTAACTACACCACTAATAACTTTGGCAAACGGTGCCAAAATGGGTAAGACTGAAACTGGAGCTATTTGGTTAGATAAAAATTTATTAACTTCTTATGATTATTGGCAATTTTGGAGAAATATAGATGACAGAGATGTTATTAAATTTTTAAAAATGTTTACTGATATAGATTTAAAGAAAATTAATCAAATTAAAGATGATGATATAAATAAATTAAAAATACTTTTAGCAAACGAAGCTACCTCAATGTTGCACGGTAAGAAGGCTGCGAATATGGCTCAAGAAACTGCAAAAAAAACTTTTGAAAGTGGTTCAATTGGATCAGATTTACCTTCTATAAAATTATCAAAAAAACAAATTGAAGGCGGGATGAATTTAATTGATTTAGTTGTAGTATCCAAATTTTTAAATTCAAAAAGTGAAGTTAGAAGAACAATTAAAAATAGAGGGATCAAAATTAATAATGAAATAGTTGATGATGAAAAACTAATCATTTCTGTAGAACACTTTACTAAAGACAATTTCTTAAAATTATCACACGGGAAAAAAAAGCATATAATAATTAGGATTGATTAATTTGTTTTTTTTATTTTTTCTAAAGTTCTAGTAATAAATCTTGGTGTTAAAGTTTTTATTGGATTAACTGTGGTTTTAAGATCTTTTGGTGGTCCTTTAATTTTAAAACTTACACCAAATACCCCTTCGCCAGTTTTTTTACCTACTAGAATATCACCTAAAATTGGTATTGACCCTACAAATTTATTTATTGTTGTTGCAGGTACTAAAGTACCTCTTAAACTAATTAGTTCGTCTTCTTGGACATAACCCTCCATAAGAATAGATATCGCTGGTCCAATGGCATAAATTTCTTTTATATCCATTAACTTTTTTTTATTTTCAAATTTCATTTCAAATTCATCAAAACCAACTCCTTCACCAGATAAAATATCTGCTATGCCTTGTAGTGATGCTAAAGTTAATAGTTTTGTAAGAGCAGGTAATTCTTTCAATCTAAAATCATAAATTTTTAACAAAGAGCTTGAAATTTTATTTTCTTTAATTGAGTACAAGTCTATTTTACCATTTTCAAAACCCTTTATAAACTTATATTTTTTAACAAAAGGTTTTGCAAAATCAGAATAAAAGGTAGTTATTTTTTTTTTATTTTTAGATTTAACAGTCAAAACTACAGTTTTATTATTAGGAAAGTATGAGTCTAAAATCATATCATGAACTTCATTATTTTTAATTTGGAAGTTTCCATTTAAATTTAAAAGATAATGTGTTTCGTCAATATAATTTTTTTTAAATTTTACTTTGAAATTTCTATTTTTGTTGTCAAATAATTTAGATGAATTATCATTATTATTAAAAAGTATATCATCAATAATATTACTAAGATTAAAATTATTACCAGAAATAAAAAAATTATTTTTACTAGGATTTTTAATTAATAAATCGTTACGTTGCATATTTTTATCAACGTAATCTAGCTCAATTTTTTTAAAATTTAATATTTTGAAATTGTCTGATAATTCAATATCTTCTAAACTAATATTGCTATTATTTGTTTCTAAAAGAATTTCTTTAATTTTAATTTTATTTTTATTTTTTTGCCCATCAATTTTTAATTTACTTTCAGTATTTTCTTTTTTATAAAAATTTATTAAATCTATTTTAATAGGTGTTTTATTTAAATCTAAAAATACTTGATAATTTATTTTATTATCCTTAGAAACTAAATTATATTTTATATTTTCTTTATGATCTCCTGCTTGAAATTTTCCAAAACCATCTAAAAATAATTTATTCTCATATCTTATATTTATTAAATGATCAAAAAATTTAATATTTTCATTAAAACTAGGTAGATACTTTTTTATAATTTTATTCTTATAATTTAATTCAACTTCTCTTAGATTTATTTTGGTATCGACTGTTAAGTCTGTAACTTTTAATTTTTTTGTGATATTAAATTTAAAGTTGTTATCTGATGAAAATATAACTTTTTCGAAATTATTATCTTTAATTAATATTGATAAAATTTTTTTCGATATATTTTGCTCATGACTTTTTAAATTTCCATAAATATGAAAATTTTTATTTTGTTTTTTTATAAAAATATTGTCAGATATAATATCTATATCTAAATAATTTAAACTTAATCTACTTAAATTAATATTATTATGAGAATAATATAATTCAAAAGATAAATCTTGGACTTTAGACTGGTCAAATAATTTTAATGATAATTCGTTTATCTTAGATGTAATTTCGTAATCATCCTCTTTTAATTTTCCATTTTTATCAAAATTGAACCTTGCATTGATTTTAATGTCACCGTCTTTGATAATTTTATCGAAAATCATTAATTGTGGACTATCATTAAATGTTCTTAATAACTTAATTACTTTTTTAATTTTATTTTGATTTGAATCAAATATTAGATTGCTAATAGCAAATTCCCTTCTCAAAATTGAATTAATTTTATAAATGGTTGAAATATTTTTTAACTTAATTTCTTCCTCTCTTACAATGATTATTGGATTTTTTGTTTCTAAATTTATATTTAATTTGATTATATCAAATATTATTTTTACATCATTTAATCTTATATTAATATTTGGATAACTCTCATTTATTTTACTTTCAATTTTGTCATTAAATTTATCAGTTTTTATTCCAAAAAAATTTAGATAAACTATGCTAACTATTAAAAATAATATAACAAAGTATAACGTTCTTCTTATCATTTATCTGTATAAAGAACTTTCTAAAAAATCATCGATGTCACCATCTAATATTTTTTCAGGATCTGAACTTTCATGATTGGTTCTATTATCTTTTACTAATCTATAAGGGTGCAAAACATAAGATCTTATTTGATGGCCCCAACCAATGTCAGATTTGCTATTTTCTAAATTTTGATTTTCTTTATCTTTTTTTTGAAGTTCAAACTCATACAACCTAGCTCTCAACATATTCATACAAGTTTCTTTATTTTTGTGCTGAGATCTTTCATTTTGGCATTGAACAACTATTTTTGTTGGTATATGAGTAATCCTAACTGCACTATCTGTTGTATTAACATGTTGTCCCCCTGCTCCGCTAGATCTATATGTATCAATTCTTAAATCTTTCTCCAAAATTTCTATGTCTATATTTTCGTCGACAACGGGATAAACCCAAACACTAGCAAAACTAGTATGTCTTCTAGCACCTGAGTCGAATGGAGATATTCTAACTAGTCTATGAATACCAGATTCATATTTCAGAAAACCATAGATATAATCCCCGGAGATTTTAATAGTAGAAGATTTTATGCCTGCTTCTTCACCTGTGTGTTCGCTGATTAATTGAATTTTACATTTTTTTGTAGAAGCCCATTTGGTATACATTCTTCTTAACATGTTTGCCCAATCTTGACTTTCGGTACCACCAGCACCAGCGTGGATTTCTAGGTAAGCATCCATATTATCATTTTGATTTGACAAAAAGCACGCTATTTCAGATTTTTTAATTTTTTTTTCTAATATTTTAAATTTTTCTAAAACTTCTTTTATAATAGTTTGATTATTTTCATCCTTAGCAAGACTGAACAAATCAAAAAGATCTTTGGCCTCTATATTACAAACTTTATGATTATTAATTAAATCTTCGTAAATTTTTTTTTCTTTAAATATAGTCTCAGCTTTTTTTTTATCTTTCCAAAAATCTGGTTCTTGTATTTTTGTATCTATATTTTTTAATTTATTAAAGATATCTTTTGTCTCAAAGATACTCCTTTATTCTTTGATTTGCTTTTTTAATCCTTTGACTGGCCTCTATTATATCATTATCCATTAATAAAACTTTAAAATATTATTTTTTGACATTTTGTATATTAAGTTAGTACTACCATTATAATTAACTTTTTCCAAACTATCATTTTTAAAAGCTTCAATAATTGTTTTTTTACTTCCAAAATTTACTTTCTTGCCAGTCTTAAGTTCAACTACTTGCATTTTGATATTCTTTGGAACTTTAAATGGTCTAGCTTGTTTTTTGTTTATCGCATTTTTGATAAATAATTCAAATATTGGTAAAGCAGCTTTTGAGCCAGTTTCAAATTTTCCTAAACTCTTAGGGTCGTCATGACCAACATAAACTCCAACAACTAAATTAGACGTAAAACCTATAAACCAAGCATCAGTATTCTTGTTTGTTGTTCCAGTTTTTCCTGCAATATCAAGATTTAACTTTCTAAGTTTTTTTCCAGTTCCTCTTTTAATAACACCTTCTAACATTGAAACAATTTGATACGCAGTTTCAGAGGAAAAAATTTTAGTAAAGTTATCTGATATTTCAGGAAAATTATTACCAAGATATGAAATTTCTTCACATTGTTTACAAATTCTTTTTTCTGAATTAAATATTGTATTACCTTCTGAATCTTGAATTCTGTCTATTAAAATTGGTTCAACTAATTTTCCTCCATTTAAAAAAGAACTATACGCACTTGTAAGTTTAAGTAATGTTGTTTCAGCTGAACCTAAAGAAATGGACATTAATTCTTCTGGATTATCGTAAATATTTAATTTTTTTGAAAATTCCGTAATTTTTTTTATACCAAGTTCTTGTGCAATTCTTACTGTCATTAAATTTCTAGATTTCTCTATACCGGTTCTAAGAGTAGAGGGTCCATAAAATTTCTTACCATAGTTTACAGGTTTCCATTTTTTTAAATCTTCTCCTTGATCTAACACTATTGGAGCATCTAAAACCAATGATGATGGTGTAAAGTTGTTTTCTAAAGCTAATGCGTAAATAAAAGGTTTAAATGCTGATCCAGGTTGTCTAAGTGCTTGGGTAGCTCTATTAAATTCGCTTTTTTTAAAGCTAAAACCACCTGTCAATGCTAAAACTCTTCCTGTAAAAGGATGAATTACAACTATACTACCATTAGCTAATGGTAATTGTCGTAAACTAAAGTTTTCTTCGTTATTTTGAACATAAACTACATCTCCTTCTTTTAAAATTTCACTAAATTCTTTTTTTGTCCACGAGATATCTTTATAATCAATTTTTCCATTTTGTTTTGACTCAGTTTCAATATCTACTTCAAACTTATTAATTTTTTTTATAATTGCTAATTCCCATCCAATGGACTTTTCTAATTTCAGGTCAGAAAATTTTTTATGCCAATTTTTTTTATATTTTGTATTTCCTAATGTACCTCTCCATCCTCTTCTTTTATCATAAGTTATTAATCCATCTCTTAAAACTTTTGATGCTATTGATTGTAATTCTAAATTAATAGGTGATTTAATATTAAAACCTTGTTTATAAACTTTATTAAACCCATACTTATCAACTATAAATTTACGTACATCTTCAACATAATACTTTGCATCCTCAGCATATTTATTTTTAATTTTTTTTAATTTAATTGGTTTTTCTTTTAAATTTTTATATTCAGATTTGCTTATGTATGAATTCTCATACAAATTTCTAAGAACTAAATTTCTTCTATATTTAGCTATTTCTATATTTTTATAAGGATTGTATCTGCTCGGCGCTTTAGGCAAGGCTGCCAAGAGAGAAGCCTCTAAATAATTTAGATTATTTATAGGTTTGTCAAAATACTGAAGACTTGCAGACGCAATTCCATAACTTCCTTCGCCTAAATAAATTTGATTTAAATATAATTCTAAAATTCTTTCTTTTGATAGAGCTCTTTCTATTCTAAAAGCAAGAATTGCCTCTTTAATTTTTCTATTAATACTTACTTCATTACTTAATAAAAAATTTTTCGCAACTTGTTGTGTGATGGTAGATGCTCCTTCAAGTCTTTCTGATTTTATTATATTTGAAATATTTTTTATCGATGCTCTCAATACTCCTTTGGCATCAACTCCTGGATGGGAAAAAAAGTTTTTATCTTCAGCAGACAAAAAAGCGTTAATTATAGTATTTGGTATTGATTTGTATGGAACAAATATTCTTTTTTCGGATGAGAATTCAGCTACCAACCTACCTGATCCTGAATATAATTTACTAGAAACTGGAGGTTTGTAATTTTTTAAAAATTTATAATCTGGCAATTCATTAGAAAATATCCATAGAACAGAGATTATTGATGTTATTAATAGTAAAAAAGCTGCACAGACAGTTATTAGACTTTTTTTAATAAAATTACTCATTTTGGTATTAATTACTTGATGAATTTGTTAATGTTAAGGCACAGAATTTAAAAAAAAACAATGCAAATTAAAACAAAAACTATATGTCAAAGAATTTATACATCGATGCTTCGCATCCAAATGAGACTAGAGTTGTACTTAAATCAAATGAGCAAATTGATGACTACGAGTCTGAAAGTCTAAATAACACATTAATAAAAAATAATATTTATTTAGGAAAAGTTAGTAGAATAGAACCTTCTCTACAAGCTGCATTTGTTGACTTTGGAAGAGAAAGACATGGTTTTTTATCTTTTAATGATATTCAAAGTGATTATTACCAACTTCCAATAAGCGATTTAGAAAAGATTAAAAAAGAGGAAGAACAGGCACGATTAGAATTGCTGAAAGAAAGCGAAAAACAAGAAGAAGAAAACAATATTATTCCAGACAATCACGATAAAAATTCTATCAGTGAAGAGTCTGAAAAAAATTTCAAAACAAGTAATTCAGAAAAAAAAGAAAAAAAATTTCCATCTAAAAGATATAAAATTCAGGAAGTGATCAAACCAAATCAAGTAATACTTGTTCAAGTTTTAAAAGATGAGAGGGGATTAAAAGGAGCGGCATTGAGTACTTTTATATCAATAGCTGGAAAATATATTGTATTAATGCCTAACACTCCAAAAGGAGGTGGTATTTCTAGAAAAATATTTAATTCCTCTGATAGAAAAAAAATCAGAAATATTTTAAATCAAATTGAGATACCAAAAGAAATGGGAATAATAGTTAGAACAGCTGGATCAAATAAAACAAAAAATGAAATTGATAATGATCTTAAAAACTTATTAAATATTTGGAATTCAATTAAAGATAACGCTATAAATTCAATTGCACCTTCTTTAGTTCACCAAGAAAGTGATATCATTAAAAGAAGCCTTAGAGACATGTACGATGACGACACACAAAATATATTTGTTGAAGGAAATGAAGGGTATCAAAAAGCTAAAAATTATATGAAAATGATAATGCCAAAAAGTGTTAAGAAAATAAAAAAATATAGAGATAAACTTCCATTATTTTTTAAAGAAAAAATAGAAAGTAAACTTTATGAAATTTTTCAAACAAAAGTTAAATTAAACTCTGGTGGCTATTTGGAAATAAATCCTACTGAGGCTTTAATTTCTGTTGATGTAAACTCTGGAAAATCAATTAAGCAAAAAAATATTGAGAACACTGCTTTGGACACAAATATGGAGGCTGCTGAAGAAATAGCAAGACAATTAAAAATAAGAGATCTTTCAGGTTTAATAATAATTGATTTTATTGATATGCTCAATTTTAATAATAGAAAACAAGTCGAAAGAAAATTAAAAGAAAAATGTAGATCAGATGGAGCTAGGATACAAATTGGTAGAATAAGTAATTTTGGTCTTTTAGAAATGTCTAGACAGAGATTAAGAGAAAGTAATGTTAAATGGCAAATAACTTTAACTAATGAGTCGCTATCATTAAAAATAATAAAACTTGTAGAATTAAAGTCCATTGAAAATAAATCAAAAGTTGTCAAAATTATTGTTAATCAAAAAGTGAAAAAATTTATTCAGGATTATTTTTCTGAAAATATAAATTTTTTTGAAAGAAAAAATAAATTAAAAATTAATATTGATCATGATGATAATATGCAACCATCTGATTATATAATAAGCTTTGAAAGTAAAAATAAAAAAGTTATAGAAAAGATAGAAAACATATACAAAATAGATAAAGAAAATATATTGAATAAATCAAATTTAGATAAAAATTTCAAAGAGAAAAAAATTAATATTAATTTCAAGAAAAAACGACCTAAAAAAAAATTTTTTAGGAGAAAAATTAAATAATTCCTAGTTTTGGTGAAGAAGCGTTACCAAATAAGTTTTTTTTAATTCTTCCAGATAGATAAGATTTTCTTCCTGCAATTACAGCTAATTTCATAGCCTCTGCCATAGTGTATGGTTTGTTTGCTTTTGCAATTGCTGTATTTACAAGAACTCCATCACAACCCAACTCCATTGTCTCAGCCGCATCAGATGCCTGTCCAATTCCTGCGTCAATTATCAAAGGAAGTTTTGTCTGATCGCGCATAATTTTAATATTAATTATATTTTGAATTCCTAGACCTGAGCCTATAGGTGCAGCTAAAGGCATAATTGCAACAGCTCCAGCGTTTTCTAATCTCTTTGCCATTAATGGATCGTCATTGCAATAAACCATTACATTGAAACCTTCTTTTGTTAAAACTTCAGTAGATTTTAAAGTTTCAATCATGTCTGGGAATAGACTTTTTTTATCTCCCAAAACTTCTAATTTGACTAATTTCCACCCACCTATTTCTCTAGCTAATCTTAATGTTCTTAGAGCATCTTTTGAGTTAAAACAACCTGCTGTATTAGGTAAATATGTAATTTTTTTGGGATCAATAAAATCCATTAAAAGAGGTTTTTTTGTGTCTGATATATTAACTCTTCTTACAGCTACTGTTACAATTTCTGCACCAGAAATTTTGATAGCTTTTGCACACTCGCTCATGGAACTATATTTACCTGTGCCTACAATTAATCGTGAAGAAATAGTCTTTTTTGCAATTTTTAACTTATCCATTTTTATTACCCTCCACCAATAAATTGTACTATTTCTATTTTGTCAGCTGATTTTACTATTATCTTATTTAATTTCTTCTTATCTATAATTTCCATATTTAGCTCAATTGCAACCTTATTTAAAGGGATTTTAAATTTACTAGCTAAATTTTTTAAAGAACTATTTTTAGGCATTAAAACTATTTTGCCATTAAGTTTTATTTTTATTTTATTTTTTTTATTCATATATTATAAAGTTTAGAGTGAACAAATTAATTATTATAAATGGTCCTAATCTTAATCTATTAGGAGAAAGAGAACAATCACAATATGGCTCAGTTACTTTTGATAATTTAAAAAATCTATGTATTTCAAAGTGTAAAGAACTAAATTTAAAATTAGATTTTAAACAGTCAAATATTGAAGGAGAAATTGTAAATATTATACAAGAAGCAAGAATTCAGCATAATGGGATGATAATAAACGCTGGTGGTTTTACACATACTTCAGTATCAATTCGTGATGCTCTAAGTATATTTAAAAAACCAATAATTGAATTACATATATCAAATATTTATAAAAGAGAAGAGTTTAGAAAAAAATCTCTTATTAGTGACATTGCGACTGGCATAATTTGTGGGCTTGGAACCAATGGCTATATTTTGGCCATAAATTCAATGCATGAAATGTTAAAAAATGAAAATAGATAAAAAAATAATTAAAGAATTAACTGATTATTTAAATGAATTTAATTTAACAGAGTTAGAGTATTCAGATAATAAAACCTCAGTAAAAGTTTCTAAAGTAACAAAATCAAAATTTTTAGAAGAGGACAACGATCAAAAAAATTTATCAAATATTAATGAGAAAAACAGAGAAAATAATGAAGGTAAAAAAATTACATCACCTATAATTGGAACTGCCTATTTAGCGCCTGAACCTGGAGGAAAAAAATTCGTTGATGTTGGTAAGAAAATTAAAAAAGGTGATACAGTTATGATTATCGAAGCTATGAAAACTATGAATCATGTTCCATCACCCTTCGATGGAATAGTAAAAGAAATTAATGTTGAAGATGGTCAACCAGTTGAATTTGGTCAAATAATTGTTGTTTTAAATTAATGTTTAAAAAAATATTAATTGCTAATCGAGGAGAAATTGCTGTAAGAATCATTAGAGCTTGTAAAGAATGGGGAATTTCTTGTGTTGCAGTTCATTCGGATGTTGATAAGGAAAGTATGCATGTTCGACTTGCTGATGAGTCTATTTGTATAGGGTCTCATCAACCATCAAATAGTTACCTAAATATTCCTGCTATTATGTCAGCAATAGAATTAACAAATGCCGAAGCTGTCCATCCTGGATATGGTTTCTTATCAGAGAATTATGAATTCGCAAAAATTCTTGAAGATAATAATATTAAATTTGTAGGACCCTCCTCAAAACTTATTAAAATGATGGGTGATAAAATTCAGGCAAAAAAAATTGCAAAAGAACACGGGTTGCCAGTTATAGAAGGCTCAGAAGGTGGTGTATCAGATATCAATGAGGCAAAAAAAATTACAGAAAAAATAGGTTTCCCAGTTTTAATTAAAGCCGCTGGTGGAGGTGGTGGAAAAGGAATGAAGATAGTTAGAAAATTAGAAGATTTTGAGCAACTTTTTTTAACAGCAAAACTTGAAGCTAAGAAATTTTTCAATAATGATGAGGTTTATATTGAAAAATTTTTTGAAAATCCAAGGCATATAGAAGTTCAAATATTATCAGGAAAAAATAGAACTGTGCATTTGCATGAGAGGGATTGCTCAGTTCAAAGAAGACATCAAAAACTAATTGAGGAAACGCCAAGTCCTATACTTACAGAACAAATAAGAGACGATTTATTTAAAAAAACTGTTCAGATGGTTAGCAAAATTAATTACGTGGGAGCTGGAACAGTTGAATTTATTTATGAAAATGAAAAATTTTACTTTTTGGAAATGAATACTAGAGTTCAAGTTGAACACCCTGTATCAGAAATGGTAACCGGTATAGATATAATTAAAGAGCAAATTTGGATAGCATTTACAGGTGATACAGCTTTAAAACAAAGTGATATTAATCCTCGTGGTCATGCAATTGAATGTAGGATAAATGCAGAAGATCCAAAGAAGAATTTTCAACCATCACCAGGTGTAATTGGTATGTGTCATCAGCCTTCAGGTTTTAGAACTAGAGTTGATAGCTGCATATACCAAGGGTACAAAGTACAGCCATACTATGATAGTATGATTTCTAAATTAATATGCCACGGAAGAAATAGAGAGGAAGCAATTCAAAGAATGATTAGATCTTTGGATGAATTTGTAATTGAAGGCATTACTTCAACTATTGATTTACACAAAAAAATACTCACACATGAGAAATTTATCAAATCAAATTTTAATGTCAGTTGGCTTGATAATGAAAATATATCTCAACTGTAGCACTTTACTAACCAAATATCATAAACTGGATGATCAAAAGTCTTTAAAGCTGGACTTGAAGCAAATGTCCACCCATTAAAGATAAAAACTGAATCATTACTTATATTTTTCAAATCTTTTACTTGTAAATAAGCAGTAATTTCTGGATCATCATCAAATTCTGAATTTTTACATTTTAAAGCTTTGATACTTAAATTTTGATATTTTTTTTCTTTTCCAATTTCAAGGTTTAAACTTACATTTTTTGAACTTAATTTATCCAATATTTTTATTTCAACAAAATTGCCTTGGTTATCATTATTTTCATTTGAAAATCCATTAATAAAAAAACAAAATAACAAAAAAATAGTTATTTTTAGGTTAAGTTTTCCAAGTTGAATATTTTTTATTGGTATTTTCATCTTTCTTTTTCATAGGGCTATAAGCTTTGCTAGTTCCTGTTTGATTATATTGATGAGGTTTTTGCCATTTATACTTTTCGAATTTATGCACTTTTTCAATTTTATTATTTGTGAAATGTATCCATGAATACCACTCAGTTGGTATTTTGGATGCATCTATTTCGTCTTTATAAATAATCCACCTATTATTTTTTTTGCTCTGATAATATTTATTTCCAAATTCGTCTTGACCTACAAATTTTCCAAAAATAATTGTATATATTCTTGTTCCTAAAGTTTGGCGATTCCACCAGGTAAAAAATTCTTTAATTAGTGTCAACATATATTTATTAATTTATTTTCAATTTTAAATTGTAAAAAATAAATTAGACTAAATAATTATTTTGTATATACAATATTTACTTAAAATAAATTTTTATAATAAAGGAAAAAATGGCAAAATACCTCGTTGAGACTTTCTATACTTGTAGCTTTAAAGTTAACCATTATTTAGACAAAATAGACGGAAATGAGCTCCAAAACATTGAAAAAAGAGATGATGGCAATTATGAGATTTTGGATATTAAGCTTGATAAAAGAAAAACAAAAAATTTAGATATAAAAGCTGTAAAAAATAACTCAAACGATTCGCCTCAAAACGAAATATCTTTTTTAAACAATAATAAACCAAGTAAATCAATAAATAAAAAAATTATTAACAAAATTGAAGATGATGTTGGAAAAAGATCAAGTATGCCAGATAGAAGAAAAGGCTATATACAAAAAGCATCTGTTGGAAATCATAAAGTATATTTACATACTGGAGAGTATGAAGATGGCAAGATAGGTGAAATATTTATCGATACGAGTAAAGAAGGAGAGCTTGTGAAGGCACTAATGAATAATTTTGCAATAGCTATCTCACTTGGATTACAATATGGCGTACCTCTTGATGAATTTGTTAATGCTTTTGTGGATACTAAATTTGAGCCTTCTGGTAAAGTTTTTGGAAATGATAGAATTTTAAGTGCAACATCAATTTTAGATTATATATTTAGAGAATTAGCAATCTCGTATTTGAATCGAGAAGATTTAGCCCATACTCCTTCGATATCAACAAATGAAGACTTTAATGAAAATATAGAAGAACAAAATCAATTTTTAAAAATTGTAAAAGATATTACTAGTAAGGGTTTTGTAAGAAATAATTACGAAAAGAAATTGATTGATCTCTCAGATATTAAAATAAATTTAAAAGGTAAAAAATAATTTATTTTTTAATTAAAATATTCAATTCTTTTAGTTGTTCTGCTGTTACTTCTGAAGGTGAATTCATCATTAAATCTTGAGCATTTTGATTCATTGGAAACATCGTAACTTCTCTAATATTTTTTTCATTTGCTAAAAGCATTACAATTCTATCTATACCAGGTGCTATTCCTCCATGAGGTGGGGCTCCATAGCTTAATGCATTGATCATTCCTCTAAATTTTTCATCAACTATTTTCTTTTCATAACCAGCTACTTTAAAAAGCTTATACATTAATTCTGGTATATGATTTCTTATTGCCCCTGATGATAATTCAATTCCATTACAGACAATATCATATTGATAAGCTTTAATATCTAAGGGTTTTGTAAAATCAATAGTTTTTAAATCCCCTTGAGGCATTGAAAATGGATTATGGCTAAATTTAATTTTTTTTGTAACTTGATCAAATTCATACATTGGATAATCAATTATCCAACAGAATGCAAATGTATCATTATCAATTAAATTTAAGTCTTTACAAATTTTGTCTCTAGCAATCGATAAAAAATTCTCAATTTCGTTTTTCTTAGCACATGAGAGAAAAATACTATCACCAACTTCTGCGGAAGTAATATTCATAATTTCTTTTAGTGATTCCTCTGAAAAAAACTTTCCAATTGGGCCTTTGCCTTTAATACCATTCTCATTAACAAAAGTGAAATATGCAAGACCATTAGCTCCATATTCTTTCGCCCATTTATCTATATTATCAAAAAAGCTTCTAGGTTTATCTTTTGTTTTCTTTGTAACTATTGCTCTAACAATCGAACCCGATTTAATTAATTTTTTAAATATTTCAAACTTAACATCCTCTCTATCAAATATGTTTGTTAAATCAGAAATTAATAGTGGATTTCTTAGATCTGGCTTATCTGTACCATATTTTAGCATTGCATCTGAGTAACTTATTTTAGGAAATTTTTGATAAAGAATTTTATTTTTAGAAAATTTTTTAAATAAACTATTAATTAATTTTTCTACTATTTGAAAAACATCATCTTGCTCAACAAAAGACATCTCTATATCTAATTGATAAAATTCACCTGGACTTCTATCGGATCTTGCATCTTCATCTCTGAAGCACGGAGCTATTTGAAAATATTTATCAAAACCAGAAATCATTGTAAGCTGTTTAAATTGTTGTGGCGCTTGAGGAAGTGCATAAAATTTTCCCGGGTTAAGTCTGCTTGGAACTAAAAAATCCCTTGCACCTTCAGGACTTGATGAAGTTAAAATTGGAGTTTGAAACTCTAAAAAGCCATATTTCTCCATTTCAGATCTTATAAATGAAATTACTTTTGATCTTAAAATAATATTTTTATGAATTTTTTTTCTTCTTAAATCCAAAAATCTGTATTTCAATCTAACTTCCTCCGAATACTCTTGGTCTGAAAACACTGGCAATGGAAGCTCTTTGGTTCTTCCGAGTACTTCAAAAGTAGAAATTGAAATTTCAATTTCGCCAGTAGCAATTTCTGAATTTATAGAATTTTTTTCCCTTTCTATTACTTTGCCCGATATTTTTATTACTGTTTCAAGGGGAATCTTTTCTAATTCACTAAAACTAGAATTTTCTTTTTCTATTACACATTGTGTAATTCCATAATTATCTCTTAAATCTATGAACAAAAGATTTCCATGATCTCGCTTTTTATTAATCCAACCAGATAGCGATACATTTTCATCTTTAAAAGACTTATTTAATTCATTGCAAGTATGTGTTCTGTATTTATTCAATTTTTAACCTTAAGTATTTCTTTAACTATTTTTAGAGTTATAGGTTTTTTTTTTTTTAAACTCAATTCATCAAGTTTATATATAAAATCGTAGATTTTGCTATAAGATCTATCAATTCGCTTTATGATAAATTCAATTAATTTTTTTTCAATTATTATTTGTTTGTCTGAAAAATTTTTTAATATAATTGCAAAAATCAACTCATCGTCTGGTATTTCAATTTCTGCAAAAAGACAATTTTTTGCTCTCGAACTTAAATCTTTTAATCCAAATTTAAATTGATTGATAGGTTTTTCTGATGTTATTAATAAATATTTGTTACTCTGATCAATAAAGTTAAAAAAAGTATACAAAATTCTCTCAGGAATTATGTTATTAAAATTATCTAAAATTATACACTCATATAATTTTAATTCTTTAAATATTTCATCATTCAGTTCAGCTTCTAGAATATATCTTGTTTTACTTTTTTTTTTAAAAATATTTGCTAAATGCGTTTTTCCTGAATATTTCTCTCCATAAATATTTAATATATTTTTTTCCCATCTTGGCCATTTTTTTAAAATTTCATAAGCTAGAAAATTACTTTTACTGACATAAAAGTTATCATTTTCAAAATTCTTTTTTTGATTAAAATTTAGTAATAATTGATCTATTTCTTTCATTTAACTATCCAAACGTTTTCATTTGAATTAATTTTAAATCCGTATGACTCAAATTCTGTTAAAAACTTATCTGGGGTATTATTATAAACAATTTTGAATAATATACTTTTATTAGAAAATTGCTCAATATTAAATTCGTAGACAAAATCAGAATCATTTAATCTTTCTTCAAATTTATTAATAATATTTATTTTCCTGCTATCTATTGACGCTTTAATTGATATCTTAATAGATTGATCTATTATATTTTGTTTTTTCCATTCATCCTCGTAATTTACTTTTAAATCTAAAATTGTTTTATTTACCTCATTTAAATTATTAAAATTGATATCATCATATAAATTATTAATAATTTTTTTATTATCATTAAAGTTAATTTTAGACAAAATTTTAATCTTATTTTTATTTTTAAAGGCTAACAAAATTATATAGTCTTTAAGATTATATTTTTCAATAATTTCTCTAAAATCATAGTTTTCAATTTCTTGCATTTGATTTTGCATTATGATTATATCTTCCAGATCCTCATTGGGTAAAATATAATTAATTAAAAAATAATTTTTATTATTTTTTTTCCATTCTTTATAAAAAATATTTTCACTAAACATTAGTATTTGATTTGTATCTTCATCTAATAAAATTGGTAAAATAAATATTTTTTTGCTAATAGGTATTGAAGATGAAATATTTTTTCTATCTAAAAACTTTAATATTTTATCCTTATTAAAATCAACTTCAAATTTAGCAAAATATTTATTATCTATAAATTTTTCATCAACAATTATAAATGAGTCAACTAACTCTTTTACTTCTTTTGTCTTTACATTTTTAAAATTTTCAAAATCTTTAGATGAAGTGATTTTTTTTAATAATTCAGTAAAACCTCCATTAAAAGCTTTTTCAATTACTCTTTTTTTTGTAAAACTTAAATTGTAGGGTTCGTTTACTTCAATATCTTCAATTTTGTAAATTTTAGAAAAAACATTTGTTGTGGAAAAAATGGTTAAAAGTGTAAAAAAAATTAAATTAAAAATGTATATATATTTATAATTTTTTTTTTTAAAAAACATAATTTACTTTAATGAATAAGAATAAATTAACATATGAAAAAAGCGGAGTGAACATTAAAGCTGCTGATAAGTTTGTTAAATACATATCTTCAAATTCAAATAATCTTAAAAAAAGGCAAAAATTAGCAAACATAGGTGGATTTGGAGCTATTTCTAAAATACCTGATGAATTAAAAAAACCATATATAGTAACGAGCACTGATGGCGTTGGAACAAAAATTGAATTAGCAAATGAATTAAGAAAATTCGATACAATAGGTATTGATTTAGTAGCGATGTGTGTAAACGATATAATTGTTCAGGGTGCCAAACCATATTATTTTCTAGATTATATTTCAATTAACAAAGTTAATTTAAAAAAACTCAAATCAATTATGAAAGGAATTTTAGAGGGATGTAAAATTTCACAATGTGAGTTAGTTGGAGGAGAAACAGCAGAAATGCCAGGCACATATTCTAAGGAAAAATTTGATTTAGCAGGCTTTGCTGTGGGCTTTGTGGCAAAAAACAAAATTTTAAAAAAAGAAAAAATAAAAAAAAATAATATTATTTTAGCTATACCATCAAGTGGTTTACATTCGAATGGATTTTCATTAGTGAGATATATATTAAAAAAAAAACGTATAAATATTAAAAAAAATTTATATCTCAAAAATGAACTACTTATTCCAACAAAAATTTACGTTAATGAAGTAACGAAACTTCTTAAGAAAAATTTAATAAATGGCTGCTCAAATATTACCGGGGGAGGTCTTAAAGATAATTTATCTAGAGTTTTACCAGAAAATTTAGATGCAGAATTAGACCTAAATAACATTAAAATAACCAAAATTTTTAAATTTTTTAAAGATTTAGGTGTTAACGAAAAAGAAATGTTGAAAACCTTTAATTGTGGAGTTGGATTTTGTTTAATTGTTAATTCTAAAAATATAAAAAAAATAAAAAAAATTTTTCCCAATAAATACAAACCATATGTGATTGGTAAAATTATAAGAGGAAAAAAACAAGTAAGAATGAATGGTAAAATCAATTGGTAAAGGAATAATTTTTATTGCTGTATTTATTTCAGGCAATGGTAGTAATTTAAAGTCACTTATTAAAAATTTTAAGAATAATTCTAAAATAAATATATCTTTAGTCTTATCTAATAACTCAAATGCTAATGGATTAGTATATGCAAAAAAAAACAAAATAAATTATAAAATTATCAATTATAAAAGTAAAAAAAAAGCAGAGAGTAAAATTCTTAACTTATTAAAAAAAAATAAAATAAATATTATTTGTTTGGCAGGCTTTATGAAAATATTATCAAAACAATTTATAAAAAAATTTAAAAAACCAATTTTAAATATCCACCCCTCCCTTCTTCCAAAATATAAAGGTCTTAATACTCACTCTAGAGTTATTTTAAATAAAGAAAAATTTTCAGGTTGTACAGTACATCTTGTAACTCCTGCTCTAGACTCTGGAAAAATTATTGGGCAAAAAATAGTTAAGATAAGAAAAAATGAAAATTCTTCAAAACTAAGTAAAAGAATACTTAAACAAGAGCATATTCTCTATTCTAAAACTATAAGAAAATTTGTTTCTAATCTTTAAAAAAAAATTGAATCTCTTTTTTTGCATTTTCTAAACTGTCTGATCCATGAATTGAATTTTTATCTATTGAAATTCCATACTTTTTTCTGATTGTTCCTTCATCTGCTTTTTTGGGATCAGTTGCTCCCATTAACTCTCTATTATCTAAAATAGCATTAAATTTTTCCAATATCATAACGAATATGGGACCTGAAGATAAATATTCGCACAAATCATTATAGAATGGTTTTGTTTGATGAACTTTATAAAATTCTTCTGCTTCTATTTTAGTTATATGTATTTTTTTCTCTTTGATAATAGAAAACCCGCTTTTTATGAACTCGTCCTTAATTTTGTTTTGTAAATCTCTTTCTACAGCATCTGGTTTTATTATCGAAAGTGTTTGTTCTAAATCACTCATAGTTTTCTTCTACAAACTTATTTAACAATCTTACACCATAACCTGTGGCACCTCCTGAATTTAACGCTCCAGCATATTTAGAAAATGCCATCCCGGCAATATCCAGATGGGCCCATGGTGTTTTATTAATTATAAATCTTTGTAAAAATTCTGCTGCCGTCGTTGAGCCAGCACCACCAACATAATTTATATTCTGCATATCTGCATTTTTTGAATCCATAAGTTTATTATAATTTTTATGAAGAGGAAGCCTCCAAACTTTCTCTTCAACTTTTTCACCTGCATCAAAAAGTTCTTTTGATAACTTATCATTATTTGAAAAAAGACCTGCATATTCCGAACCTAATGCAACTACAATAGCTCCCGTTAAAGTTGCTAAGTCTACGATTAAATTTGGTTTAAATTTCTTTTCAGTAAATGTTAAAGCATCTGCTAATACTAGTCTTCCCTCCGCATCAGTATTTAATACCTCTATTGTTTTTCCACTAAAAGATTTTACTATATCTCCAGGTCTTTGAGCGTTTCCCCCAGGCATGTTTTCAACAAGTCCAACAACTCCTACTGCATTTACTTTTGCTTTTCTTAAAGCAAGATTTTTCATTAGACCAACAACTACAGCTGAACCAGCCATATCGTATGTCATATCCTCCATGAATCTTGCAGGTTTTAAAGAGATACCACCGGTATCAAAACAAACACCTTTTCCAACAAATGCTAAAGGTTTTGATTTTGAACTTGATCCCTTCCACTCCAGTGTTACAAGATAAGAGCCTCTTATACTGCCTTGTCCAACTCCTAATAAAGCGTTACATCCTAATTTTTTTAATTTCTTTTTATCATAAACTGTAACTTTTAATCCAAATTTTTTAAGCTTAATTAACCTTTTGGCATATTCATCTGGATGTAAAATATTCCCAGGTTCGGATACTAAATCCTTAGTAAAATTCACTCCTCTTAGTAATGCATTTAATTTTTTCTTTTCTTTTTGATTATTTGAATTTTTTTTATTCAATATATTTAAATTGAAAACTTTATTTTTATTTTTTGATTTATAAAGATTAAATTCATATGATTTTAGCTCGGCTCCGTGTAAAAAAGACTCAAAATTAATCTTATTAAATACAGATTTAAAATTAGAGCCTATAATTAAAACCTCATTAATATTGTTAGCTTTTAAATAATCATAGAATTGAGCTCCTAATTTTTCTGATTGAAAAAAATCGCTCTTTTTTGCTATTAAAATGACAATTAGCTTCTTATCAAAATCTAAATTTAATGAAGATATTTTATTATCATTAATTTTTTTGCTATTTTTTAAAAGATTTAAAATTTTTAAGTTTGTTTTATCATCAAAAATTCCTTTAAAATCTGAAATTTTAGTATCTTTTGACAAAATTATAGCTTTGTTTTTAGAGGATACAATTTTTGTATTTAAATATTTTATTTTTAAAGTCATTTGTATTAACTATAGTATAAGTTGTAGTGTATAATAGTATAAGTTGTAGTGTATATATGTATCAATATGGAAAAATTCAATG
>MDTB01038995.1_pt1 | contig 22446 bp, 21 predicted proteins | sample 811161 | NCBI WGS metagenome assembly MDTB01 (sample SAMN05326650, study PRJNA326480) | marine metagenome | isolation source: seawater | place: Mediterranean Sea | collected 2009 | reverse complement strand
TATTTATTAATTTCCTTAATAATTTTAACTTTATTTTTTTTCAACAACAATTATTGGTCGATAATTAAATTTTATTCTTATCTATTCCCATTTATTTTTATATTGTTTGCAATAAATTTTAAGAATAAAAGTATAAATATTGTATATGTATTTCTGATTAGTCTATTTTGTATTTATAAATACTCTATCTTTAATTATGGTATTGGAAAACATGATAGTTTCCCATCAATTTTAAATTCATCTTTAAAAAAAGGAATAATTTGGAACTCAATTAGGCATAATGATTTAAGAAATTGTAAAATCGTATCTTTTAACAATGAAGATTATATTATAAATGCTTATTTAAATTTAAAACTAATAAATCTAAATCTTTCTACTAATAGATCAAAAATATGTGAAGTATATCTTGAAGAAAATAAATTTAAATTTACTGAAGAATAACTATATAATCTTGTTTAGGTATTATGTATTATAAGATTATTTTATTTTCCTCTATTTTATTATTTATAAATTTTTTTTTGATAAAATTTAAATTATTAGTTGACGACCCTAATGAGAGTTTTCATAAAATAGAAAAACTATCTGGTACCCCGCTTTCTGGTGGAATTTATATTTTTTTTTGTATTGTTTTAATTTCATTTTTAGACTTTGTAGCTTATTTTAAAATAAATTTTTCAATTTTTTTAATTTTAATTTTAATACTTGGTATTTTTTCTGATTTGAAAAAAAATTTTTCACCAAAACTTAGGATTATATTTCAACTTTTTATAATTATTTCATTAGTTTTAATAAATAAAGAAATTTTAATAAACAAAACAAACATAGAAATTTTAGATGTATTGTTAAAAAATCAAAGTGGAAAATTTTTATTTACCATATTTTGTATTATTACATTATTAAATGGATTAAATTTTATGGATGGAGTTAATGGTCTTGTAACTGGTTATATTTTTTTAATTTTATCAATTTTAAATTTAATAATGCTGAAAAGTACAAATAATTATTACTATATAGATTTAACATTAATCTATGCAGTCTTTTTTATATTTAATATCTTTGGCAAATCATTTTTGGGAGATAATGGGATCTATATTTCTGCAATTTTAGTTTCATTTTTGATAATTAATATCTTAAATGTTGATAGATCAATATCACCTATAATTGCTGTTTCTCTTTTATGGTATCCTGCAATTGAAAATCTTTTTACAATATTAAGGAGAAAATTTAAAAAAAAATTTTCATACCTACCTGATAAGTTACATTTACATGCCTTAATATTTAAAAAATTAGAATTACACTTTAGGTTTATTCCACATAAATATAAAAATTCATTAACGGGATTGATTATTATTTTTTTCTTAATTCCAAACTTTACTTTAACTTATTTATTTTATGATAAAAGTTACCAGTTAGGATATCTGGTAGTTGTATATATTTTTATCTACCTACTTTCTTACATATTATTATCAAAAAATAAGAGTAAGATGTAAGTGTGTTTGATTGACTAAAAAAATATTGTAAATCTCTCAATACAATTAAAAAAAATTATGTTAATAAATAATCTGATAAATGTATAAAAAATTATCAATAGTTGTTCCAGTATATAATGAAGAGAAAAATATCGATAGTTTTCTAAAAAGAACTATTTCTACGTTAAATAAAATTAATTTAAAATATGAAGTAGTCTTTGTACTAGATCCATCTACCGATAAAACTGAGGAAATAATTTTAGAAAAAATTCAACAAAATAAAAATATTAGACTTATATTATTATCTAGAAGATTTGGTCAGCCGGCAGCAACAATGGCTGGAATACATAATATAAGTGGTGATCTTTGTGTAATTATTGATGCTGATCTTCAAGACCCACCCGAAATAATATATGAAATGTATAATAAGATATTAGAAGGAAACGATGTTGTTTATGCAAAAAGAGTAAAAAGAAAAGGTGAAACATTTTTTAAAAAAATTATATCTAAATTAGGATATAAAATTATAGAAAAAATAAGTGAAGTAAAAATTCCCAGAGATACGGGAGACTATAGAATTATAACAAAAAAAATAATTGATAAATTAAAAGATTTAAAAGAAACAAATGCATTTTTAAGAGGTTTAGTAGCATTTGTTGGTTATAAACAAACTTTCGTTGAGTATGAAAGAGACGAAAGAAAAGATGGAAAAAGTAAGTACAACAAATATTTTGGTTCGTTAAAAATAGCGTTTAACGGCATAGTTGGTTTTAGTTCCAAACCTCTTTTTCTCATGTCTATTACTGGATTTGTCTTTGCTATAATTAGCTTTTTAATTGGTATTTATTATATTTTTCAAAAGATAACTAATCCACTTATTACGCCAGGCCTATCATCAACTATACTAATAATTACTTTTTTTGCAGGCATCCAATTGTTAGGATTAGGTCTATTGGGGGAATATATAGGGCGTATTTATGATGAGGTAAAAAATAGACCAAATTTTATAATTGATAAAAAATATAATTTTGAAGAAAGAGAATAAAAAAAGAATATTTTTTAATTAAATATAAATTTATTAAATTTATGAAAAAGAAAAAGGTATTAGTAACAGGATGTGCTGGATTTATTGGCAGTCATTTGAGTGAGAAATTGATAGCCAAAGGTTACTTTGTCACAGGAATTGACAACCTAAGCACTGGAAAATTAAATTTTATTAAAAAATTAAAATTAAATAAAAAATTTAAATTTTTTAAAATAGATTTGTTTAAACAAAAAAATCTTTACAAATATTTTAAGGGTAATCAGATAGTTTTTCATATGGCAGCTAATGCTGATGTAAAAAATGGATTTTTAAATCCAAAAAAGGATATTGAGCAAAATACTATAGTTACTCACAAAGTGCTAGAGGCAATGAGGAAAAATAGAATTAATAGAATAATATTTGCGTCAACTGGATCTATTTACGGAGAACCAAAAATTTTTCCAACCAAAGAAAATTATAGTTTTCCAATTCAAACATCATTATATGGAAGTTCAAAATTAGCTTGTGAGGGTCTTATTCAAGCATATTCATCTGGATTTGGATTTGACTCTACTATTTTCAGATTTGTTTCTATTATGGGTAAAAGATATTCACATGGTCATCTTTTTGATTTTTATAAACAATTATTAACTAATAAAAACAAATTAAATGTTTTAGGAAATGGTTTGCAAAAAAAATCTTACTTGAATATTGAAGATTGTATTAATGCAATAATCTTAACCATAAATAGAAATAAAAACCCCATTGAAATTTATAATTTAGGTACAGATAGATTTATAACTGTTAATCACTCAATTAAAACAATTTTAAAAATACTCAATCTAAACCCTAAGATTTATTACAAGGGAGGTGATAGAGGATGGATAGGTGATAGTCCAAAAATATATTTGGATACTAAACAAATTAGAAAGATAGGATGGAAGCCTAAAAAAACTATCGAAGAAAGTATAAAAGAGACAATAGAATTTTTCAATCATAACAAATGGTTATTTAAATAAAATGAATATAGCAATTATTGGATTATGGCATCTTGGTTCTGTTATGTGTGCTGGGCTTTCTACCTTAAAAAAAAATAAAATTTATTGCTTCGATGAAAAAAAAATAGTTAAAAATTTTAAACAAAAAAATTTACCAATTAAAGAAAAGAATATAGAAAGCATCATAAAAAAAAACTATAAAAAAAACATTTTTTTTAATAGTGATTTTTCAAAACTGAAAAAATTTAAAGTTATTTGGATAACCTATGATGCTAAAATTGATAAAAATGATTTTAGTAGTTTTAATGATATTTTCAAAAAAATAAAAAAAATTTTAAATTATGTAAAAAGGGACTCTTTAATAATTATCTCCACGCAAATTCCAATAGGATCAATAAAAAAACTTGAACAATATGTTAAAATTAAATTAAAAAAAAATTTGAAATTTGCTTACATTCCTGAAAATTTAAGATTGGGAAAGAGTTTAAAAATTTTTCTTAATTCACGAGATATCATAATTGGAATAAGAAAAGTATCTGATAAAAAGTTGATTTCTAGAGTTTTACAAGGAATAAAAGCAAAAAAACATTATGTAAGTATAGAAACTGCAGAGATGACTAAACATGTAATTAACACTTATCTTGCTAGTTCGATTGCACTAATTAATGAAATCTCTCTAATTGCTTGCAAATACAATGTTTCTTTTGATGACTTAGAAAGATGTGTAAAAACTGATGAAAGGATTAGTTTAAGTGCTTATTTAAGACCTGGAAATCCTTTTTCAGGCGGAACTCTTGCTAGAGATATAAATTATTTAATAGATTTAAGTAAAAAAAATTTCTCAAATAATCACCTCATTAAGTCAATATTAAAGAGCAATCATATTCACTCAAAATGGATTGAGTCAGTATTAAAAAAAGAGAAAAATTTGAAAAATAAAAAAATTTTACAAATTGGATTAAGTTATACTACTGGAACCACAACATTAAGAAGATCTATTCCATTTGAAATTTTTCAGAGATTAAGAAAAAGTCTACAAGTAAAGGTATTCGATGAGTTTTTAAGAAAGAATTCTTCTGAAATTAAAGAAATTAAAAATTACTTTACATCGAGTTCAACAAAAAAAAAATTTGATATAATATTAATTTTCAATAAAAATTATAAATTCAATTTGATTAAAAATTTTTTGAAAAAAAAATGTCTTATAATAGATATAAATAATTATTATAAAATAGATTGTTTAAAGAATAATATAAAATATAAGTCGCTCGAATATGAAAATTAAAAATAATTATTTTAAAAATAAAAATATTATTATCACTGGAGGAAATCAAGGCCTTGGCCTTGAACTAGTAAAACATTTTTACAGTCTAGGAGCGAATATAATAGTTTGTGCACGAAATCAGAAAAAGTTAAATAATATCAAAAATAATTTAAAAATAAGAAAGAGTCAGAAAATTATGATAGAAAAGTGTGATATTTCTAGGTCAAATCATGTGGATAAATTATTCAGTAAAATTTTTAAAAAATTTAAAAAAATTGATATATTAATTAATAATGCGGGAATATATGGACCTAAAGGAAGTGTGGAAACATTACTATGGAATGAAATTAAAAAGACTTTTGAAACAAATCTCTTTGCATCAATTTATTTAATAAAGAAAATTATTCCACATTTTAAAAAAAATAATAAAGGTAAAATTATTCAAATATCTGGTGGCGGAGCTGCTGGTCCACTACCATATTTTTCAGCATACGCCTCGAGTAAAGCTGCGATTGTTAGGTTTGTAGAAAATGTGTCTAAAGAGCTTGAGTCACATAAAATATATATCAATGCTGTTGCACCAGGTCCAATTAATACAAGAATGTTAGATGAAGTTTTAAGTGAAAATCCAGAAACCGTTGGTAGATCATTTTATAAAAAATCTATTAATCAAAAAAAATCTGGAGGAACAGATATGAATAAAATTTTAAAATGTATTGAATTCTTTTGTCATAAAAAAAGCGATGGAATAAGCGGAAAACTAATAAGTGTTTTATGGGATGATTGGCACAAATTTACAAATTACAAAAAAATTTTAAATAAATCAGACTTAGGCACTATCCGTAGAATAGCAGGTAGAGACAGAAATATTAATTTTTTTGATAAAAATGAAAAATAAAATTGATACTAGATTTAAGTTTGCCTTTATTGGTTGTGGATTAATTGGAAATAAAAGAGCTAATACTATTTCAAAAAAATCAATTCAAGGGTGTTTTGATATAGAAAAAAAAAAATCTAAAACTTTTTCTAAAAAGTTCAATTGTAAAATGTATGAAAATTATAAAAAACTAATTGAAGATAGTGATATTGTTATAATTTGTACACCTCACAAATATCTTGAAAAATTTACTTTGATTGCTCTAAAACAAGGTAAACATATTTTTGTTGAAAAACCTGCAGCAACAAATTCATCTAAAATAAAAAATTTAATTTATAAAAGTAATACATTGTTTAAAAAACAGAAAGTTCAAGTTGGATACAATCATAGATTCCATCCTTCAATTGTAAAAGCTTTAAAAATGATAAAGCAAAATAAAATTGGAGATATAATGTATGTAAGATCAAGTTATGGACATGGTGCAAGAAAAAACTATCACAAAGAATGGAGAATGAATAAGATTATTTCTGGAGGTGGCGAATTGATTGACCAAGGTTCTCATATTATTGATTTGTCAAGAATTATTCTTGGTGAATTTGTAGATATTGACTCAACATTAAAAAGTTTTTTCTGGAAAGCAAAAGTAGAAGATAATGCTTTTTTAACTTTAAGAGCAAAAAATAATAAAGTTGCTTTTTTGCATGCCTCATGTACTGAATGGAAGAATAAATTTTCTTTTGAAATATTTGGTAAAAAAGGAAAGTTAGAAATAAATGGGCTTGGTGGAAGTTACGGGAAAGAAAAACTTTATTATTATAAAATGAGTAAAAATTTTGGTATACCAAAAATAAAAATTTGGAATTTTTCTTCAAAAGAAGATTTTTCATGGAAAAATGAAATATCAGATTTTATAAAAAGCGTTAGATTAAATAAAAAAGTTTCATGTGGTCTTGAAGATGCATATATTAACATGAAAATAATAGATAACTGTTATAAAAAAATAAAAAGACTGTGATAATCACAAGAAGTCCTTTAAGAATTACCCTAGGTGGTGGAGGTACAGACTTGCCCTCATACTATAAGGAATTTGGAGGTTTTTTAATTTCTGCAGCAATAAACAGGTACGTTTATTCATCAGTTTTAGAACCTTATGCAAATGGAATTTATTTAAAATATTCCAAAAGAGAGAAAACTAATTCAATAAATAAAATTAATCACCCAATTATAAGAGAAGTCATGAAAAAATTTAAACATAATTCTAAAAGAATAGAGATTACTACATTGGCAGAAATTCCAGCTGGCACAGGTTTGGGTTCCTCAGGAAGTTTCACAACTTCATTGCTTAAGTGCATGTATTCATTAAACAATAAAAAAATTAACAAATACCAATTAGCTGAAGCTGCCTGCGATATAGAAATCAACAAGTTAAAAGAACCAGTGGGAAAACAAGATCAATTTATTGCATCTTATGGCGGTTTAAAAGTATTTAGAATAAATAATAAGGGAAAAGTTAATGTTTCTTCTTTAGATATTACCAAAGAGACAAAAGAAAAATTACAGAATAATTTATTATTATTTTTTACAGGATATACAAGATTTTCCTCTCTGATTTTAAAAAAACAAGATAACGAAACTAAACAAAAAATAAGTCAAACTATTGAGAATTTAAAAGAGATAAAAAAAATAGGATATTTAAGTAAAAAATTAATTGAAAATAATGATTTATATCAATTTGGTAAATTATTAGACCATCACTGGAATATAAAAAAAAAAAGAGCAAATAATATGAGCAATTCTAAAATAAATAATATTTATGAAGATGCTCTTAATCATGGTGCCTTAGGAGGAAAATTAGTTGGAGCAGGCGGCGGCGGATTTTTGATGTTTTATGCCAAAAATCCCAATCTATTGAGAAAAAGGTTACATAAATATAATATTAATGAAGTTAAATTTTTGTTTGATGAAGAGGGAACAAAGGTAATTTAATTTTAAATTATTTATCATATGCCTAAGTTTGAAGCTATAATTCTAAGTGGAGGGAAAGGAACTAGAGTTTCAAAATTTACAAAGAAACTTCCAAAGTGTTTAATTGATATTAATGGGAAACCATTCTTATATCATCAATTAAAATTTTTAAAAAAGAATAATATAGATAATATAATAATATCAGTTGGCTATTTTGCGCAAAAAGTAAGAGAATATGTTAAACATAATATAGATTTCATAAACATTAAAATTATTGAAGATGGAACAAAATTACTTGGCACTGGAGGTGCGGTGTTAAAATCTACAAAATTTCTCAAAACTAATTTTTTTGTTATTTATGGAGATAGTTATCTTAACTTTGACTTAAAAAAATTAAAAAAAAACAATAATATTGTAAATATGGCAATTTATAAAAATAATAATATGTTTGATAAAAGTAATATTTTATTAAAAAGTAAAAATAAAGTTTTTTACTATAAAAATAATATAAATAAAAATTTAAGATATATAGATTATGGAGTTTCTTATGTTAATAAGATTGTATTTAAGGAAAAAAAAAAAAATATAAAGTTTGATCTTTCTGAACTATTTGAGGAAATTTCAAAACAAAATTTGTTAAGTGGATATAAAGTAAAGAAAAGGTTCTATGAGATTGGATCTTATAATGGTATTAAAGATTTTAAGAATTTTATAAAAAATGAAATTTGTTGATACTTTTATTGAAAATATAAATAATTCTTTAAATACTTTAGAGAAAAATAAAATTACCGAAGCTGTAGAACTTTTAAGAAAATTAAGAAGAAGAAAAGGTAGGCTATTCATAATTGGCGTTGGAGGAAGTGCTGGAAATGCATCACATGCTGTTAATGATTTTAGAAAATTATGTGATATCGATGCATATACACCTGTTGACAATGTATCTGAAATTACAGCAAAAACTAATGATGAAGGCTTTGAAACAATCTTTGATTCTTATTTAAAACTTTGTAATTTTGATAAAAAAGATATGCTCATGGTTTTTTCTGTAGGAGGTGGAAATCTTAAGAAAAAAGTTTCTGTTAATATTGTAAAGGCTATTAAATATGCAAAAGTCAAAAAAAGTAAAATTGTTTGTGTTGTTGGAAGATCTGATGGTTATGCTTATAAAAAGTCTGATATTAATATATTAATTAATGTAAAAAATAAAAAATTAGTCACACCAATATCAGAAACATTTCAAGTTCTCCTATGGCATTTGCTAGTATCTCACCCAAAACTCCAAAAAAATAAGACTACCTGGTAAAAATTATGAAGAATTTTTTAATATTGAAATTTAAATCAAATTTTAAAATTTGATTTTTTTCCGTCCAAAAAAAACTGCTTTACTGTAATTTTTGAATAATTTTCCAATGAGAATTTTTTATCTTTTATTTTTTTAATAAATTGTGGAGGTACTGTTATAATATCAGTGCCTGTTCTTAATGCTTGATTATAATTGAATGTTTCTCTTACACTTGCCCAAAGTATTTTAACGTTGTTAAAGCCTTTAAATATTTTTTTTGCTTTCAAAATAATTGGTTCAGGATCTATTCCGCTATCAGCAATTCTTCCACAAAAAATTGAGATTATTACTGAACTTTTCTTATTTTTAATTGCTTTTTTAATAGATTTAATTTGAGCCAAGCTAAATACAGCAGTTATGTTTAATTTTATATTTTCCTGATTTAATTTTGAGATTAGTTTGGTTAATTTTATACCTTTGGTATTTATAATTGGTATTTTTACATAAATATTATTACTCCATTCTGATATTTTTTTTGCTTGGCTATATATTTCAGTGTGATTATCGGCAAATACCTCAACAGACAGAGGTTTATTTTTGATGATTTTTAGAATCTTTAAACAATGAGATTTATAATTTTTTACACCCTCATTTTTCATTATCGAGGGATTTGTTGTCACTCCGTCAATTTTAAATTTTTTAATACTATTTCTTATTTGTTTTAAATTAGAAGTATCACAATATATTTTAATCATATATTAATTTGTTATATATATCAGTTAGAATTTATCAATGTTAAAAAAAATACCAACATATTTAATTTCTTTAATACCTCTAAGTTTAGTAGCAGGGCCATTTATTGCTGAGATAATTTTATTATTGTTATCAATATATTTTGTTTTTAAGATAAGTAAAAAGGAAATTTATTATTTTAGGAATAAATTTTTTGTTTTTTTTATAATTTTCTGCCTTTATATATCATTAAGATCACTATTTACTGAACAAATATATATTTCACTAAAATCTTCATTACTTTATTTCAGATTTGCATTTTATGCACTTGCGATAATTTATTTTTTAAAAAGAGACTCTAACAGTTTAAATACTAATTACATATTATATAAATATACTTTTTTATTTATTGTGATGGATAGTTTGCTCCAAACATTTACCGGAGTAGATTTATTTGGTTTGGAACCAGATTCTATTAATTTAATGAGAATAAGTGGTCCCTTTGGTGATGAATTCGTTTTAGGTAGTTTTATTCAAAAAGTTCTCCCGATATTCATTTATTTAGTTTTTAAGAAAAGAGAAGCTATTAATAAGATACAATATTTTGATTACATAATAATAATTTTTTCTTTTGTGATAATATATAGATCAGGAGATAGATCTGCATTAGGACTAATTTTATTTTATAGTTTTCTATTTTTCTTAATTTACAAAGAATTCAGAAAAAAATTATTAATAATCTTTGGTATATTTATTATTTTTTCCACAGTGCTTTCTGTTCAAAATCCAAATATATCAAAAAGAGTATTTTTAGATACTATTGGCCAATTAAAAGGGGAACATCATAAAGACTTAATTAAAGAAACAGGTGATGGTACTAAACAAAATATATTACTTTTTAGCTTTCATCATCAAGCTCATTTCACAACAGCTTATAAAATGTTTCTTTCCAAACCTTTGTTTGGTCATGGACTTAAGATGTTTAGATTTAAGTGTAGTGATTTTATAGAAGATAAAAGTCACATTTCTTATGGTTGCTCTACACATCCTCATAATACATATATTCAGCTATTGTCAGAAACTGGAATATTCGGATTTTTAATAATTTTTACCTTATTTTTTGTTATTGGTATTAAATTGATTAAAAAAATTTATGAAAAAAATTTAATTAATAGATCATCAGATTGTTTGTTGATTGCTATTTTTATAAATCTATGGCCATTAATTCCTACAGGAAACTTTTTTAATAATTGGTTAAGTATGCTTTATTTTTTACCAATTGCCTATTATTTATTTGAAACTCAAAAATTGAGAATATTTAATTGAAAATTTTTAAATTAAAAAAAACTAAATATAATTTTTCATGGCTTCTTTTTGATAAGTTTTCTAGGGCTAGTTTAAATTTTGTTCTTTTCGTTTTTTTAGCAAGATATCTAGGACCAAGTGAATTTGGAATTTTAAATTACTTGTTAGCTTTAGTTTTTTTATTCACATCTCTTTCCTCATTAGGAATTAATCCAGTTTTAATAAATATTTTGATTAAAGATAAAAAAAATATAAATAATAACTTATTAATAAATTCATATATATTAAGGTTTTGTGCAAGTTTATTTGGATATTTTATATTTATTTCATTTATTATTTTTTTACATAATAAAAATATTTACTTGAATTATGCGTTAATAATTGGTTTTACCATTGTAATTAAATCTTATGAAGTATTATTTAGTTATTTCGAATCCAAATCTTTGTCTAAATATATCGTTATTTCTCAATCGTTAAGTTTATTAATTATTTCTGTTTTAATTTTTATATTAATTAATTTAAATTTTAGTATAAGATATATTTATTATTGTTTCCTTATCGATAGTATAATCATTTTTTCTCTAATAAACTTTTTCTATTTTAGGAATGTAAAAAAATTTACGTTTTCAATAAATTTAAAAATAATTCAAAAAACTTTGAATAAAAGTTTTCCAGTTTTACTATCAATAATTAGTATAGTAATTTACATGAGAATTGATCAAATTATGATTAATTTATTATTATCCGAGAATGATGTTGGAATATATTCAGTTTCTGTAAGAATAGTAGAAATGTTTCACTTTATTCCAAAAATTATAATGGTCTCATATTTACCCGTATTATTAATTTCCAAAAAATATAACAATGAGTTAATTAAAATAAATTCATTACTTCTTAAAATATCTTTGATAATTATTTTTTTTATTTTAATATCAGGAAAATTTATTTCATTAATTTTGTTTGGTCAGATGTATTTAGAAAGTGTTTTAACAACCACAATACTTTCATTTTCTTTAATATTTGTTTTTTTTGGAGTAATAAATGAGCATTGGTACATAAAAAAAAATTTACAAAAATACTATGCTTTAAACGTTTTTCTGGGCGCTATAACAAACGTGATTTTAAATTATTTTTTAATTCCAGTATATGGAATTAGTGGAGCAGCATATTCAACAATTTTAACATATTTATTCATTATTTTTTTATTTGATGTATTAAATAAAAAAACAAGAGATTTATTAATAATAAAATATAAATCTATCATCTCAATATGAAAATAGGGATAATATCTAGAGGCAATTTAGAAGACAAACTATTTTGGTCTGGAGTTCCTAACACTATTTACACAAATTTTAAAAAAGAAAAAATAAAAGTTGTCAAAATTGATAATCTTAATGAAAAATATAGAAAACTCCTTGTAATTAAAAGAGAGTATTTAAAATTTTTAAAAAAAGAAAAGTTTGACGAGACTTATAATATAGGAGTTTCTAAAAATTACTCCATACAATTAAGCAGTAGATTGAAAAATATAGTAAATTTAAGTCATTTATTAACATTTGATATGTCTTTAGTTTCATTCTTAAAAACCGATATTCCAATTATTGTTTGGACTGACATTCTTTACACTGATTATTATCATCATTATTATAAAGACCAAAAAATTTCTAAAAATTCTTTAGAAGATATAAAATCATTAGAGTATGCCACGATAAAAAAATGTAAATTGATTTTATTTTCAAGCAGGTGGTCTCTTAATAATGCAAAGCTAAAATACAAAAAATTTAAAAATAAATTTAAACTTTTAGAATTTGGACCAAGTTTGAGAAAAGAAATATCAGAAAAAAGGATTAGAAAAAAAATTTATAAGAGAAAAAAAAATAAAATAAGGTTAATTTCTCTGAGCGTAGACAAAAAAAGAAAAGGTGTTGATAAACAAATTAAGTTAATGGACTACATAAATAAGCAAGGTTTTAAGTGCGACCTTACAATAATTGGTCACAAATCAAAAATAAAGCTTAATAATTCCAACTTAAAATTCCTTGGATTTATAAATAAAAATAATGTGTTGGGGGAGGATAAAATATCCAGACACTTGTTGAATAGTCATTTTCATATTCTTCTCTCAAGTGCGGAAGCGTATGGTATTTCATTAATAGAAGCTAATTCAAGAGGATTACCTAATATTTCATTTGATGTTGGTGGAATTTCTCATATTGTTAAAAATGAAAAAAATGGAAGATTATTCAAAAAAAATGAAAAAATTGAAAAAATTGGAAATTATATAACCTCAACATTTTGTAATGTTAAAAAATATAGAAAATTGTCAATTTCCTCATATCTCGAGTCTAAAAAAAAATTTAATTATAAAATAATTATATCCAAATTCAAAAATTTAGTAATTAAGTAATTTTAATTATTAAAATCATAAGGCAAAAATCTTTTTTTAAGATGATTAGGTACTTGAAAACTTAATTTTTTATTGTAAATCACTTTTACATTATATTTTAAACAATCTAAATTAAATAGTGATAAAACATTATCATCTCCAGATAATGAAAATTTTGACTGTTTTATTAAATTTATCATATTATCTTTACCAACTCTCCCATAATTATTTACACCACCAATTTTTAAAATATCACCAATAACTATTATTTTTTTACCTTTATCTATGTAATTGTTTATTAATTTATAATGATGATTAAAGAATTTATTTTCATGCTTTCTAAAATAAATAATTAAATCATATCTTTTTTTAAAGTTTTTTTTATAAATTTTTAAATCTAATAATATAAAATTAAACAGAGTTTTTTTTAAAATTTTTTTATATAAAAATTTTTTTAAAATATTTGTTGCAAATAATATTTTTTTACATCTTAAATTTAAAAAAAATAAACTAAATTTATAAAAAATCGGAAACAAAAATAGCCTAAAGAAAGATTTTGGACTAGTTATTTTATTAATTTGAATACTGCCAGTTATAGGTCCAAAAATTGTATTGGGTGGACAAAAAATAAAAATTGGAAAATTCCAGAGAGGAAGATAATTAATATATAAAATTTTTTTTCCTTTTAAATAATAATACCAAAGAACTATTATACCAATATATGGATATAGATAATCTTTCAAAAAGAAATTTTTATTTGAAAAAAAAATTTTTATTTTTTTATTCCTATAATATTTATCTAAAAATTTTCTTGCCAGAAGTCCTTCACCTGTATTTTTTCTGTAATCACAGCACCAAGCAACATATTTCATAATTAGAATAAATTAATTTTTCTTAGTACTAATATTTTAATAAAAATGAAAATACTTTCAATTAATCTGGCCACTCTTCGTTTGGTATCAAATCTTAATCTCCATAGCCATTCTAAATATAGATTATTTAATATTTTAGGAACTTGTTTTTCTACGCCACTAAGAATATTTAAAGAGCCTCCAATACAAATAATTAAACAATCAGGAAATTTACTTAAAATTTGATTTGCTATTATTTCTTGTTTTGGTGTCGGTAAAGTTAAAATTACGATAGATTTTCTGTAAATTTTTAAATGAATTGTTTTTTTTAAGATTTTACTTACATGCCCATACGGCAGCCTCTTGTAAATACATTTTCTTTCAAGATTACTATTGATCCACTTTTTTGTATGTTCATTAATGCTGCCTAGAATATAAATTTTTCCTAAATTTTTTTTTTTTTTCAATTTTGAAATTATCTTTTTTATAAAATACCTCCCAGCCATCTTATTTCGATTTGCAATAATTTTAGAAAAAATACCATCTGGCCAAAATTCATATTTGTGAGTTCTTAATTTATATTTTTCATTGTAAGTTAAGAACGCTAAGTTTAGTGCAGAAATTACCTTACCTTGATAATTATATAATTCGTCAAAATTAAAAAACTTTATTTTAGATATATTATTAATTTCATTATGGTATTTAGATGATTTCAAATCTTTAACATATATTATTTGTTTTGTTTTAATTAATAATTTTTTTAAATAACTAAAAAATGATAAATTATTTTTTTTGAAAATTTTAATATCTTCAAAAGCTTTTATGAAAAAGTAGTCAATTTTAGTGCTAAGACCACCATAACGCATAATGGTAATATTTTCATTAATATATGAAAATGTATATTTTTTTTTCTTTAGATTTAACAAAAAATTTGTATCACCTGAAATTTTATAATTTGTTTTGTATTTATTTTTTATACAAATATCTTTTTTAATAAATGTTGATGTATGAGGTGGTATTTCAAAATCTTTATCAATATTTATATTATTCCAAATTCTTTTAACTTTAAGTAAATTATTCTTCTCTGAATACAAAATATTTCCAAAAACTATATCAGTATTTTTTTTTTTAAATTTTAAAAAAACTTTCTTTAAAACAAACTCATTAAATAAAATATCATCTGAATGAAGAATACCAATTATATCACCTTTTGATTTTTGTATGCCGAAATTTAAAGATTTATAAATTGATCCATTGTATTTGAATAACTTAATATTTTTGTCATCCAACGACTTTAAAAAATACATTGAATTATCGTTAGATTCAGAGTACACGACTATTAATTCTTTATTCTTAAATTTTTGTCTTTGAAAAGATTCAACAGACGCCATTAAGTAGGGCATACTATTTTTAACACACATTATTACTGAAATTTTCATTTTTTTTCAGTTAAATATAGAGAATTTAATAATAAGATAAAATCAATTCCAAATAGCATAAAAGAATTTTCAATAAAAACCCTAATCGTAATTACCAACAAAATTAAAATTCCAATTTTGTATTTATAATTATTTAAACTTGAAAAATAAATAATATCTAAATATTTTTTTCTAATATTTATAAATAAAAAAATTAAAAGCATTAAGCAGAATACGCCGCCTGATAATAAAGAATATAAAAAAGCATTAGATATTGGGTTTAATATGTGTTTTTTATAATTAAGTAATCTTTTCTGGTTTACAATAATTCTATCTGACATAGAACCATAACCTAATAATGGTCTTTCTTTTATGAAAGGAAGCGAGTCTAACCATAATGAGCCTCTACCAGATAAGAGTATATGATCAAGCAACTTTAAATCTTTAGATTTTTTATCATAAATTTGTCTTAAATACTTTTCTGAAAATTTTTTATTTTCTACATTTTTTTGTTTAACTTCATTGTTGCCATCTTTAAATTGCCTATCATTATTTAATTTTGATTTTGGCTTTTCTTCATTTGTAAAATTTTCAATAGAATTATTATTATATTTAAATTTGAGCTCTATAAAGTAATATTTATAATTTGAGATTGAAAAAAATAAAATTATTTGAAATAAAATTAAAATTGCAATTTTTGTCAAACCCTCAAATTTATTTTTATAGTTATAAAAATAAAAAATATATATAATCAGTAAAATTACTACCGCAAATTTAGATTGAAAAAGTAATATTAGTGAGCCTAAAAAAAGAATTAATAAATTTTTTATAATTATAAAATATTTTTTTGAATTAAATTTGATAAACATTGTAATTATTAATAGAAATACGATAGATCTTGACAGCCCTGTGACACGCGGTATTTCGTGATTAAAAAAAAATGCACTATCTCTCCAAATATTTAAATTATAAATTGGCGTATTTGAGCGGTTAATTTCAAAATTAAAAAAATCTATTAGTATTTTGTATGAAAAAAATATGACAATAACAGATAAAAATATTATTGAAATATGAAATAATTTTTCTACTCTAAAATTTTCAAGTTTGCTTGCAATCATAAAAATTAAAATTGTTGATAGAGAAGATATAATCCAATGATATCTTCCTATATGATCAACTAATATCTCAAACTCGGATACGATAGTACCTCTAGATAAAATTGTCGTGAATAGTTGAATAAATTGAAGTGATAATAAAATATAAATAAAATTATTATAATTTCTGTAAATTTTAAAACTTACTATAATAAAAAGACATATAATAAAACAGATTGAAGGAAATATTGATCTTGAAAAATTAATAAAATCAATCCAATTCATTTCAAAAATATTTTTTAAAATGCTTTTTTCATTAAAAAATATTAATAAAAAATCAGCAGGATCAGATCCTATGGATAACCACATACCCATAAAAAATATAGGAATAATCAAATTTAATGAGTTATTACTAATCATTTATTAATTTTGAAATTATATTTGCCGTCAAAACTTTGCCATCATAATTATGATGCATACTATCACAAAATAATTCAAATTCTTTATCTTTAGAAGCTAAAAACTTTTTTGTATTTATAAATTTTACAAATTTATATGACTTTATTAATTTATTAACTTTTGAATTATAATATTTGAAAAATTTAGTTTCATTATCTTTCAAATTCAATCTATTAAAAATTGATACAATGTAGAAATCTTCAACACCATATCTTTTTGATAATTCAATTGCTTTTTTAGTGTTTGTAAAAAATTTATTTGATGAGTAAATATAATCTTTTTCATTTAAAATTGACTTTTCACTTCTAATATTAATATTAATTTTATCAAAAACTCTTATGAGTATCTCTTCAAAAAAATAAAAAACTAAAATGTTTTCCTTAAGACTTAATTTTAAAGAATTTACAAAATACAAAAATTTATTTTTTTGTGTGTGATATCTTTTGCTATGTAAAATTTCATTAACTTTGTTTGCCCAAATAATTGTTTTTGGAATTTCTTTCTTCCCAAACTCATTTATTAACAAACTAAGAGAAAAATTTGAATTTGTTCCATTTCTGGAGAAATTTTTTTTATTTAATTCAGTCTGTAAAAAATCTACCCAAGATAAATTTTTACTGTCACAAAAACCTTTATTTGAGGTTGATCCTCCAAATATCCATATTTGATCATTGATAACATTTTCTTTTTTAATTGAACTATTTACTAATTTTGATGAATTAACAATATAGAATTCTCCTTTACTAATACTGTGCAATGTTAGGCTTATATTCTTATTTATACCATAAATCAGTATTCCCGAATTAAATGTAAATAAAAATATTGATATTCTTAATATAAACTCAAATATTAATAGATAAGAGAGTGGTAAAATAATAAATAAATATATTATTTTTTTGGATTTATAAAACATAAAATAATCCCAGTAATATTTCCAAAAAATTTTGTTATAGAATTTGACCTTACAGAAAAAATTCTCCTTAGATTGAAAATAGTTTTTAAAAATGCAGTAAAGTAAAATTTTTTTATACTCAATCTATTTTTTTTTACAAATTTGAATCTATTTAAAATTTCTTTTATCCCAAAATTAAAATTTGATCTGATAATTTCATTTGGATGAATATAAGTTGCATTAGCACATACTGTTAATTTACCTATCTTACTTAGTTCAAAACTAAAAAATAAATCCTCAAGATAACTGTATTTGCCTAGGCTGGTATCAAAGTAAATTTTTTCATCAATTAAACTTGATCTATAAACGCACGCTTGAGTACTTAGCCATTCCGTTTCGATGTTTTCAGTTATATTAGAAATTTTTGAATGCCATCCACTTTTAGCAACTTTACCTGGCTGACTCTCGTAAATACCATTTAGAGCAAAAAATTTATTTTTTTTTAAAGCATCAAACATAACTGAATAATTTTTTTCTATTAAGTTGAAGCCATACCCAATGTAATCAGGAAAGTGTTCTATATACCAATTCATTAAGTTTATTGCATTTTTATCAAAAATTATATCGTCATCGCAAAACATGATAAATTTATTTCTTTTATTATATTCTTTGATTCCAATATTTCTCTGTATCGATGTTGAAGGCTTTGATTTTATGATTCTAATATTGTTATAGTTTTTGATTTTACTTTTAATTTTTTTATGAATATTTTCTTTTGAGCTGTCTACAATTAAAATTTCATTAAAAAAAGTAATCTCTTTATCTAAAGTTTTTAAAAATATATCTATTTTATCTGGTCTGTCTTTAGTGGGTATAATAAGTGAGGTTTGACTAATAAACATTATAGAATTATTTAAAAAGATGGAAGAAATATTAAGTAATTATTACTTTTCATAATTTTTAATTTATTATTAGGGCCGCAAGGAGCATTGCTAAACATGCAATAACGTTCTGATGGTTCATATATTTTTTTTCCATTAATTATTTGAAATTTATTTTTTGTTATATTGTTATTTTTTTCATAAGAGTAAAATCTTGGCCATGGATAATTAAAATAAATATCATTATTTAATAAAATGCGGTTTAAATTTTTAAAAGTAAATATTGTTAATAAAATTGCAATTGTAATTTTGAATATTGATTTACTTGTTTTATGAAAAATAAACTTTCTACCATAAGAGGCAAATAATAATGCAATTAAAATTATGATATATGAATATCCATATCTAAAGGCTGGAACTTTAATAAACCAAATAACTAAACCCACAAAACTCAATGCTATTAATACTTTAATAAATATTTTCTCTTGAATATACTTTTTTTCTTTTTCTATTAAAACTGAAAACAAGATTAATAATAAAATATATGGTGTTAATATTTTAAGAATTATAATAAAATGATTTTGTAGCCAGGTATTTAACCAATAAAACTTCTTTGAATAATCTTTTTGTTTTATATCAATCTCTTTTTTTCTAAAATCTGGCCATCCCTTTGCCCAAGCTTCATTTTCAATAGAAACTTTTTCAGCCTTTTCAAGATTTGTCCATTTTAAATTATTCACACAAGTTACCTTTAATGGGTATAGGGCACATCCACTAGTTAAAATATTTTTTGCAATCCATAAAAAAACAAAAAATGAAATAAAAAAATTCTTTTTTGATATATATTTAAATGTGAATTTTCCTTTTAAAAAATATATTAAAGGAAAAATGATTGATGTGATTAAAATAATTTTATTCATCACAATAAACATTGCGATTAAAAAATAGTTTGAAATGTTATCCTTTTGTATATTTCGAAAGTTTTTAATTAATTCTGAAACTAATAAAAATAATAAAAAATGTGCTGGGGCATCATTTCCATACTCACTGTATCTATTCATTTTATAAAAAATAAAGACCATTATTGAAAATATAAATAAAAAATGGAAATCAAATTCATTTCTTAAAAACTTTAAATATATGTTTGCTAGAAAATTTACAATTACTGCCACACCAATTAGTGCAACTGGAAATACAATTCCATTTATTCCAAATACTAAATTATTTGAGACAGCCGATAAATATTGAACTATAGAAATATGTCCAAATCTAAAATGTAAGTTTGAAATACCTAATATAATTTTTTCATGATTTAAAATACTTATATATGGCAAGTGGTATAGACCAGCATCAGGTCTATATACATGACTATTTGTAATTAATAGAAATATTAGTAATGATGAAATTAAACAGAAAACAAAATAGTTCTTATTTAAATATATTTTCCTGTGTTTAATAAGCAAAGCTAAACCAACTACTAAAAAAACAGTATTGAAAATTTGATTTAATGAAAAAAAAAAATTAAACAAAAGTGCAAAAAAAGAAATTACAATTAATCCGTAAATAAGTTGTAGTGAGAAAGAAGTCGAAGTTTTGCCTTTTTCAAAGTAAATCCCAAAAGGTGTATATAGTGCAGTAACTAAAAAACTGGATAATACAATTTTAATCATCTAAAAGTTAAAAATGAAATTAACAGTAATTATTCCGGTATACAATGAAATTGAGTATATTGATATTTTGCTAAAAAAAGTTTTAGCAACAAATATAGATAAGCAAATTATCGTAGTTGATGATTTTTCAAAAGATGGAACTAGAGAAAAATTGATTTATGACTATAAAGATAAAGTTCAAAAACTAATTCTTCATGATACAAATCAAGGCAAAGGTGCAGCAATAAAGAGTGCTCAAAAATATATTATTGGTGAATATGTTATAATTCAAGATGCAGATTTAGAATATGATCCTGATCAATATGAGCTGTTCTTGAGTGAGGTTAAAAAAACAAATAGTAAAGCAATTTATGGATCTAGAGTTTTAAAAAAAGATAAGTTTAAAAATATTCAAAATTTCAGTCATACTATTAGAATATGGGGAAATATGTTTTTAACTTTTATATCAAATAAAGTAAATAACCAAAAACTTACAGATGCGCACACATGTTATAAAATGGTTAAGTCAGATATTTTTAAATCAATAAACCTTCAAGAAAATGACTTTGCTTTCTGTCCTGAATTAAATACTAAACTTTCGAATATGGGTATAGAGATATATGAAATTCCAATTAATTATGAAGGAAGAACTTATGAACAGGGTAAAAAAATAAAAGCGTCAGATGGTTTAAAGGCAATCAAGGCTTTATTAAAATATAAATTCTTTAAATAATAATGAAATCATTTAAAGTATAAATTATTTTAAAAAAGTTTTTATGAAAAGAGTCTTGGTTACAGGAGCTGGTGGATTTATAGGTGGACATTTAGTCTCTAGTTTAATTAAGAAAAAATATAAGGTTGTATGTGTTGATAAAAAGCCTTTAAAATATTGGTTCCAAATTTTTAAAAAATCAAAAAATTTTTCTTTAGATTTAAATAATTATTCAAATTGCGTAAAAGTTACAAAGAAAATAGATTATGTCTTTAACTTAGCGTGTAATATGGGCGGAATGGGTTTCATAGAAAGAAATAAAGCTGCTTGTATGGCCTCAGTTTTAATTAATACAAATTTATTAAAAGCATCTAAGAAAAATAAAATAAAAAAATATTTATTTTCTTCAAGTGCATGTGTTTATAATGCTGCTAAGCAAAATAATATAAATAATCCTGGACTAAAAGAGAAAGATGCTTATCCAGCACAACCAGAAGATGGTTATGGTTGGGAGAAACTTTTTAGTGAAAGAATGTGTAGACATTTTCAAGAGGATTATGGTTTAAATGTAAGGGTTGTAAGATTACACAATGTTTATGGAACCCATGGAACTTATGCTGGTGGGAGGGAAAAAGCGCCTGCTGCAATATGCAGAAAAATTGCCGATGCAAAAATAAAAAATAAAAATGTTATTGATGTTTGGGGCGATGGAAAACAAACAAGAAGCTTCATGTTTATAGATGACTGTATTAAAGGTATATTCAAAATTTTTTTTAGTAACTATTATAATCCAGTAAACTTAGGATCTTCAGAAAGAGTTTCAATTAACGAGATGATTAAAATTATTGAAAAAATTGCATCTCATAAAGTTAAAAAAAAATATCTTTTAAAGAAGCCTAAAGGAGTTAGGGGTAGATCTAGTGATAACAAGCTATTAAAAAATATAACAAAATGGGAACCAAACACTAAGTTGAGCTTAGGTTTAGAATATACTTATAATTGGATATTTAAAGAATTATCTAAAAATACAAGTAAAGTGAAATTCATAAAATAACTATTTACATTTTAGTATTTTATTATAAAAGAAATTGCCTGGTGATTATTGCGAAAGGGTAATACCCGATCCCATTCCGAACTCGGAAGTCAAGCCTTTCAGCGCCAATGGTACTTTGTCTTAAGACATGGAAG
>MDTB01135857.1_pt1 | contig 22449 bp, 22 predicted proteins | sample 811161 | NCBI WGS metagenome assembly MDTB01 (sample SAMN05326650, study PRJNA326480) | marine metagenome | isolation source: seawater | place: Mediterranean Sea | collected 2009 | reverse complement strand
CCACGTTGATAGGCTGGGTGTGGAAGTGCGGTAACGCATGTAGCTGACCAGTACTAATAGCTCAATTGGCTTGATTTATGCACTGAAAAAAATTTTTGTCGATATTTTTATTATCAAAAAATTTTTATATTAAGTTTAAAAAATTAAACTAAACTTACTAATTCAAAGTTTTGATATTCATTACCAAGAACTTCATCATCGAAGTTTTTGATTACAATATATTTCTTTTTAAATTTTATTGATATGTTTTTAATTAAACTTTTATTTCCAAATAAAATAATTTCATTAAACTTTTCATTTAACAATTTTTTGATTGTTTTAATTTTAATGAGATCTTTATTTAAATTTATAAACAACAAGTCTACATTAAGTTTTTTTAGGTTATAAGTTTTTTCACAATCTATTTCATTTCTGTTAGTAAATTCTATGATTTCATTTGTAAGTTCAAAAATATTTTGATTATTGTTAAAAATAATTATTTTTTTAAAAAAATTTATTGGCAATTTAAAAGATAAGCTGCCTTCTCCACAGTTATATAGATAAATATTGCTATAGTTTTTTACGAAACAGTATCCTGTAAGAATATTTGCAATTATATTTTCTAAATGACTGTATTGGACTAATGGATCTAATGCATTTATATTTCCTTTAAAGGGTAGCGGGGAAAGCAATATATTCCCAGTATCTTTAAATTTAAAATTAAATATATTTTTCCACTTATATATCTCAAATTTTTTACTACTTTTTTTAATCTTATATAATTTTTGTATTAAAAATTTTGATATAATTGGTTTTAAATGAAATTCATTTTTAGAAACTCTCCACTTTTTATTAATATTAATTTCATTTCCAACTGTTAAATTTTTACTTATATCAATAAATTCAATATAATTTTTTATACACATCTCTTTAATAATTTTATTATACACTCTAATAGCTCTTGAAACGTTACTGTTAATATGTGGCCAACTTAAAAAATTGACAGTTTTGTGTTTTAAAATTTCTTTTGAATATTTTGCAATTTTTAAATTATTTTCTGCAGAAATATTTAAATTATTTAAAACTTGAGTAGAAATTTTTTTATATCCTTTTTCATAATCATCCCTTTTTTTTCTCAATGTAAGATCAGGATCATGAGTTGCTAAAGCAAGTACTACTATTTTCCCTGGCTTAATTTTTCTTAAAATTTTTTTATAATTTTCTACATTGTCATTTCTATTATCACCAAAAAAACAACTATCATAAGCTGAAAAACAATTTAAGGGTATGAAATCTTTATGAAGAGATAGAGACCTTACAATACTTGGTCCAATTATATAAATTTTTTTAGAGTTCTTTTTACTTGATATTTTTTTTTCTTTTTTGTTTTCAAGTGCATTTACTTCACTAAACTTTAAAATAATTTTCCCATACAAAAAATAATTTCTCTGGTCGAAAATTTTTATCCAGTATAAAAATGGTTTAAGTAATATCTTTTGTAAAAAATTCATTTTTACTTTTTAAGTAATTTAATTAAATCATTTATAGTTTTTACATTCGCAAATTTCGTAAAATCAAATTTTTTTTTTTGTTTTTTTTTGGAGATCTATTAAAATTTCTACATTCTTTAAACTATCCCAATTTTTAAAATTTTCTATTTTTTCTGTAATACTAAATTTATCAATTGGTATTTTAAGTTTTTTTGATAACGTTTCTAAAACCTCTTTTTTAATTTTGTCCATAAATCAATCTACTATTAATATCCTCAATTATTTTTACATTTGAAATTGTTGTTAAATCTCCATAATTTTTTTTATAAGGACTTTGACTCATGTCTCTTAAAAGTCTTCTAAGAATTTTGCCACTTTTGGTTTTTGGAAGATTTTCTAAATAAACAATTTTTTTAGGGAGTGCATATTTTCCAAAATTATTAATTATTTTCTTTTCAATTAAATTATTTACATTTTTATTTGAGACCAGAAAAATGTATAAAGTATTCCCGCCCAAGTTATCTTCCACAGCAATAGCGCTACATTCTTTTATGTCTCCTATTTCAAGTAATAATGACTCTATTTCTCCAGAAGCTATTCTATGACCTCTTATATTTATTACATCATCTGTCCTACCGTGAATAAAGTAATTTCCGTTACGTTTTGTAGCTAAGTCAAATAAACAAAAAAAACCGTCTTTATCCCAATATTTATTATTATTTTTATTATTATTTAGAACAGATTTCATACAACCTGGCCAAGGAGTTATAATTTTAATTTCTTTTTTTTCATTCTTAATTTTATTGATTTGAATTTTTGAGGAAACAGGTTTTCCAACAGATCCATAGGGGATTTTATTATTATTATCAGAATACTTTGGAGAGAGAATTATCCCACCTGTTTCAGTTTGAAAATAAGTATTTATTATAGATTTTTTATTTCCAAAAGCTCTTCCAAACCATTTTCCAATTTCTGGAGCAAGTGGCTCTCCCATAGAACCTAATGTGATTAAATCTTTACTTTTAAATTTTATTCGACCATAAAAAGATCTCATAATTCTAATTAATGTTACAGGTAAATATAAAATTGTAATTTTTAATTTTAAAATTTTTTTCATTAAATTTTTGTCTAATAAATTAATAGGTTTCTCTATCAAAATTGTTCTCGCACCTTCGCTAAGAGGGCCAAAAAGAGAGTAAGTATGACCATTTATCCAACCAGCATCTGAAGCAGTAAGAATACTGGACTGCTCATTAATTCCAAATTGCTTTTTACATGTAAGAACCGAATAAACCATGTATCCTCCAGTTGAATGAGTGATTGCCTTTGGTTCACCAGTGGAACCAGAGGTAAATAATGAAAATAAATTATGATCACTATTTACAAAATTAATTTTTGTTTTCGAATGGGTTTCCTTGAAATAATTAATATTTTTAAAATTAATACAATTCAATTTTGATTTTTTTTTAATTTTTTTATAAATTGTGCTTACTCTAGTTATAAATATGTCAGGCTTAAAAATTTTAATTCTTTTTAGAACTGCGTCCTCATGTAAATCTTCGAATATTACCGAAAAATGAATTCCAGATTTTGCACAAGATAACATTGAAATAACAGAGTCAATTGTTGACGATGCTTGTATCATTATTCTTTTTATTTTTTTTTTAAAAACTAATTTTTGAAAGTTATTTACTAAATTTTTTATTTCTTTGTACGAGTAAAATTTAAAACTATTATTTTTATCTATCAAATAAATTATCTTTTTATTTCCATTGCCACTTTTAATATGTTTTTCTATTGAATTGTAGTAAACATTGATTTTTCCATCAGGAAACCATATAATTCTATTATTTTTAATAATAAAATTTTTTTTAGGACTTTTTTTCCAGGCTAAATTTTTTGTTTCTGGAAGCCAGTTTTTAATTTTTTTTTTACGTGAAACATTACTTTGTTAGATCTAGATAGTTTTTTAAATCCTCAGGTGTTCCTAAACCATACATTTTTTTTACTTTCGAAATAGAAATTTTTTTTCCGTCTTTTATTGCCTCGTTATAAATTGGGCAAACATAGAATTCACCATTAACTCTTAAATTCTTTTTAATCATTCTATTAGCGTATTTCACATAATCACTTCCTTTTTTCCAATAATAAATACCAACAGTTGCATTTGTAGATATAACCTTTTTTTCCGCTACCTCTTTTACAATTTGATTTTCATCACACTTTGCATAAGACCATTTAGGATGAATTGACTCAAAAGTTAATATTCCTCCATCAAAGCCTTTTGTATAAAAATTATAAAGTGTTTTTGAACTGTCCCACAAAATGTACTGATCTGAATTAGCTATTATTAGTGGATTTGAATTATCAATAAATTTTTTTGCCAATAAGGTGGTACAAGCAGCTCCTTCAGTGACACCATCTATCTCAATTATTTTTGAATTTGGAACCATTATTTTTAAAGTGCTCACAAGATTAAATTTTCTTTGGTGCTCTTTTTGAATTATAAAAATAAAATTTGCGTCGATATTTAAACTCTCAACAACCATTTGTATCATTAGCTTTTCTCTAACCTCAATTAAAGGCTTTGGAAAAATGTACCCTGCATCTTTAAATCTAGTTCCTAATCCAGCCATTGGAATTAAGATATTCAATTTTGAGTCTACCCATTTATTTGATAAATAAGATTTGTTTCTTTTTTCAATTATACTAATAAATTTTTTTATTGAATTTAGTTTTACATCTTTGGTTGATTTAATAGGTAAAAGATGACAATTAGTTTCTTGGGCAGCTTGTCTTCCGTAGTGTGAGTCTTCTAAAATTATAACTTCTCTTGGACTCAATTTTAGTGATAAAAGACAATTTAAGTAGATTTCAGGATGTGGTTTTGGATTTACAATGTCTTCATTAGAAATATTATAATTTACAAATTTTTCTATTCTTAATTTTTTTAAAATTAAATTTAAAGTTTCTTTAGTTGCGTTAGTGGCAACTACAATTTTATATTTTTTGCTTAATTCTTTTATAATTTGAAACATTTTTTTATTAAATACTATTTTTTTTTTTTAAAATATCTAATGTTTTTTCTTGTTTTAGTATTTTTATTTTTTGTATCTCATGTGGTTTAATACTAATTTTTTCCTTTAAAATTTTTAATTTTTTGGAAGTAGGAAGTCCATCATATATTTCTACATGATCTTTAAACGATATCTTTTTATTTAAAATTTTATTTAATGCATAATTTAAAGCCTCAAAATGGATTAACTTTGTACTTACCAGAACGCCATCTAAATCAAAAAATATAGCTTTAATCATTTTTATAATTTTCAATAAAATCTGAACAAATTCCAGCACAATCTATTTTATTATAGTTTGCTTTTTCTGGTAAAACACAAATACTATTTCCTAGAAGTTTTTTACCAGGATATGTCCAAAAATAACCATTAGAAGTTAATGTAAGGTCATCATTTTGATGCCAAAAATAAATACAATTAAGTTTTTTTAGTTCTAACATGGCTTCAATATTTTTTGCATGACACCATATTTTTTTATTTTTTAAAAAACTTGGTTTTATATCAAAAACTCCTTGATCGTGCCCAAGCATAAATTTGCCATCAATAAACCAAACATCTATTTCAACATTAAAGCCTAAATTTAATGCTTGTTGAACATAACTCGGCTTATTTTCTAATTTTTTGATCTTACTATTTAGGTTACCTCTATGGCTTATTAAAATCATATTCTATTTTATCTTTTTCTCTTATAAAAAAATAATCTATGTTTAAAACTTCGTTGAAAATATTTTGAAAATTTACACTATATGCAAATAATGTTGGTTTATATTTTGCAAATGTGTCTAAATTTTTATTAATCCAGAAAGGAGTATAAAAACCAATTTTTTTGGACAGTGTCTTATATATTTTAAAAATATATTTTCTTTCATAAAATTTACAAAATATTATGTATAAAAATTTTTCAATAAATTTATTAATTTTGCTCACATTATCTCTTTTCTCATAATACAATTCTAATATATCTATAATTTTTTTCAAATATCTTTCTAGGGTTTCGATATCAGCAATATAAATTTGATCACATACAGGATTTATTGTTTTGCCTTTTAATTGATTTGAATAGTTCGTATCCAAAGATTTATCAAATTTAAAAATTTCAGAATATTCATCATATACATACATTTTATCTTTCCAAGCATCGATAATATTACCATCAGATATTTTTCTAAATCCTTTCCCAGAGTATAATGTTTTCTTTTTTAATATATTATAATTCATTTTACCTTTAAATAATGTGTCCATTCTACATAAAATAACAAAATTGTAATTTTTTTTATTATTTTTAATCAGATTCAAAACTTTGATTTTTTTTAACATCATTGGATATAAATTAGAAAAAATTTTTATCTTATTGTTTATCAAATCATTCTCTTCATCAATCTCAGTTTTTATTAAATTTTCTAATCTTAAAGTATCAATTTTTTTTTCTACATCAAACTTCTCTTCAGCCCAAGTTGATATAAATGAGTCTAACTGAACATTTTTTGATTTAAATGTTTCAAAAACATTTTTATATACTTTGTCAAAAAAACGGTACTTTCCAAAAAATCCAATTGCAATTTTCATATATTTGATACATATTATATCTTGATAAAATAACAAGTAATTATAATCACAAGATATGTCCAAAAAAAATTTGCTTAATTCATGTGGATATTTTTACAAAGAAGATTTTTTAGAAGAAGATGAAAAGAAAGAATTAAAAATATTTTTTGAACATAATTTTAAAAAAAAAAATTTAAAATCAAATACAATTAAATTTAACTATAACAGACTAAACAATTTTTTAATTTTAGATAAATTAGAAAAAAAAATTTCAAATTTTTTAAAAAATGAAACTAATTACAGCTTTTATCTAAGAAATATTTGGATGATAAACACCAAAAGAGAAGACTTTAAGGCTAGTGAGCTTCCTTTTATTCCTCATATCGATAAAAAAAGATACTTAAAGGTTTTTTTGTATGTAGATAATGTCGATGAAAAAGATGGTCCATTTACTGTCTCTCTAAATCAATCACCAACTAAAAATGAAAAGAAAAGACGTTTATGGATGAGTGATGATAATCAAAATGAGCATGGACTTCTATTTAGAGATAAAGTTTCAAATTTTAAAAAAATGATTTTCAAGGCAGGAACAATTATTTGTTTTGACACTAATATACCACACTTTGCTGGAGAAGTTAAAAAAAATGGATGTCGTAAAGTATTAAGATTTAATTATTTTTCTACATTTTCAAATGAGGTAGATCTATCATTCACTTATCATATCGTGAGAAATAAACTATCAAGATTAAAATACAGGATTCTAAATAAAAAATAGAAATGTTTTCATTTTTTAATTTACTGAGTAAAAATCTTAAATTTAATTTTTCAATTTTGGTTTTCTTATACTTTCTAGTTTACGCTTTCGAACTATTAAGTATATCTCTTATTTTTCCAATTATAAAAATTTTATCAGACAACACCTACCCTGAAATTTTATTTAATTTTTTATCTTTCATAAAACTTGAGCAAATTGTTTATAAAAAGAATTTTTTTTTAATTATACTTGGATTTTTTTTGTTATTATTTATTTTAAGAACGTTATTTTTATATTTAAAGGAGAAATATGAACAAAATTTTTATTCCGATTTTCAACTTCATTTAAAAAAAAAATTGTTAAATGTTCTTTATTATACATTTGATCCACTAGGGAAAAAAAATAAATCTACAGAAATGATAACACTAATTATAGATGATGTGGATAATTACAACGGTCATAATAAATCTATGATGATAATAATAACAGACGTATTTATAATATCAATATTTGCAAGTTTTTTGATAATTTTAGATTATAGAATTTTTTTTCTATCATTTATAATATTAAGTATATTGTCAGTTATTTATATAAAGTTAACGAGTAAAACATTTTATTCAATATCTAACAAAAGAAGGATTTATTACAAAAAAAAACTAGGTGATTTAAGCATAATATTTTTTGGATTTATAGAGTTAAAACTTGCAAAAAAAATTAAAAATTTTTTTAAAACATATTTAGAAGGTGAAAAAGAATATTTAAAAATTAACATTCAGAAGACGCTTTTAAGTATTGTTCCAAAAATTTCATTTGAAATTTTCTTGGTAATTTCTATCTCTGTAATACTTTCAGTAACTTTTTTGTTAGACGTAAATAATCAAATTGCGTTAGTTGCTACTTTTACAGTTATATCTTTTAGATTGTTTCCAAAAGCATCTACAATCGTGACAAATATTCAAAATTTAAAATCTTTTAATAAGTCGAAAAAAAAAATTGAGGAGATTTTAAAAAATAATAATTTTAAAAAAGATCAATCAAGTGTTAAAATAAAAAATTGGACTAATATAAGTTTTAAAAATATTTTTTATAAATACAAAAATAGAAAAATTTTAGATTATACTTTTTTAAAATTGGAAATTAATAAATCACATTTAATAACCGGGGATAATGGGTCTGGCAAAAGCACACTTGTTAAATTAATAGTTGGTTTGTTAAAAAATAAAAATTTAAGAATTCGTTTGAATAATCAAAGAATAATTTCATCAATTCAAGATTTAGATATGAGAATTTCATATGTTCCTCAAAAACCATATTTATTTGATGCTTCTATTTACGAAAATGTCACTTTCAACAAAATTTATAATTCTAAAGATGCCCAGTTTAAAAAAATATCAAAAATTACAGGTATTGATGAAATTATAAAAAAAAATAATTTAAATTATTTATCAAAAATTGGTGAAGAGGGAAAGTTGTTATCTGGAGGTGAAGGTAAGAAAATCTCTTTAGCAAGAGCTCTTTATTTAAAACCATCGTTATTAGTTCTAGACGAGGTTTTAGACTCTCTGGATGTAAATAGTCAATCAAGATTAATTAAATATCTCACAAAAGAAATAAAAAATTTGACAATAATTATGATCTCACATAACCAAAAAATAAGAAAAAAATTTAATATTGTGTACAAGTTAAAAAAAGGAAAATTATTAAGTTTAAAAAGTTAACTTAAAAAATTATTCTATGAAAAAAAGAATTATTCCACGAATTGATATAAAAGGTCCGAATTTAATAAAAACTATTTTTTATGAAGGATTAAGAGTTATGGGTAACCCATTACCATTTATTGAAAACTATTACAAAAACGGAGCTGATGAAATAATTATTAATGATTTGGTGGCAAGTTTATATAAAAGAAGATTTAATTGCAATCTTCTTAAAAGTTTTAAGGAAAAAGTAAATTTACCAATTACTGTAGGAGGTGGCATCAAAACAATTGATGATATTGAACAATGTCTATCCTCTGGTGCAGATAAAATTTTTGTCAACTCTCACGCAATTGAAGACCCAAATTTTTTATCATTGGCATGTAATACATTTGGATCTTCAACTATAAGTTTAAGTATAGATTCTTCTTTTATAGAGGGTAAACATTTTTGTGTAACAAATGGTGGAAAACAAATTTCAAAAATAGAAGTTAAAGATTGGATTACAGAAGCTCAAAAACGAGGTGCAGGTGAGATAATATTAAATTCTTTAGATTTTGAGGGAAACGGTAAAGGATATGACATCGATTTATACAAAAAAATTTCTAATGTTATAAAAGTACCCTTAGTTGTATCCGGGGGTTTTGGAAACCTAAAGCATTTACATGAATGTTTGAATATTTTAGATGTAAGTGGTTTTTCAATATCTTCTTCTCTGCATTATAAATTTTTGTCTAAAAATGCACATAAAATAAAATTACAAAATTTTAAGGAAGGAAATTTAGAATACGTAAAAAATTATTATGATTATTTTAATGGAAATACTTATGAAATAAAAAATATTCTTAATGAAGTAGAAAAAAAATGATTGTTGGTATCATAGACCTTAAATTAAATAATATATTCAGCATCCAAAAAGCAAGTATTAAACTGGGCTTTGAAACAAGAATCATAATAAGCCCAGAAGATTTAGATAGTTGTGATGCGTTAATTCTGCCGGGTGTAGGTGCTTTTCATAAAGCAATGTATAGACTTAATAAAAAAAAATTTACATCTTCAATTAAAAAATTTATAGATAAAAAAAAACCTTTCTTAGGTATATGTTTGGGCATGCAATTATTATTTTCAAAAAGCCATGAATTCGTAACTACAGATGGACTTGGAATTTTAAAGGGTGAGGTAGTAAATTTAAGATCTTTAGACAAAAATTTAAAGGCCCCACATATTGGAATGAATTATCTTAATACGAAAAAAGATAGTAAAAATCTTAAAATTTCATTATTCGAAAAAAAAAAATATTTTTTTAATCATTCTTATTTAGTTAGTGGTATAAATAATTCGATTACATTGGCGTCTACAAATTATGAAAAAATCAATTTTTGCTCGGTAGTTAAAAAAGAAAATATTTTAGGAACTCAGTTTCATCCTGAACTTAGCTACGAACATGGATTAAAACTTATAAAATGTCTAAAAAATTTATAAAATTAAAAAAAAAATTTACTCTTGATTATGAGCTTCTTAAAAAAAGAAAAAAAGTTCAATTTTGTAAAAAATGTGTGATATCAAATCAAAGACCAAGAATTATTTTCGACGAAAATGGAGTATGCAGTGCTTGTAATTATGTTGATGAAAAAAAAAAAATTGATTGGGATAAAAGAGAAAGAGAGTTGCAAACCCTCTGTAATAAATTTAGATCCAGAAATGGTAACTATGATGTAATAGTTCCTGGCAGTGGAGGTAAAGATAGTGCTTATGTAGCTCATTTATTAAAACATAAGTATAATATGCACCCTCTATGTGTTACTTGGTCTCCATTTGAGTATACTTCTATTGGGTGGAAAAATTTTAAAGATTTTAAGGACTCTGGATTTGATAACTTAAGTTTTTTTCATGATGGTTTGACACATAGAAAACTCTCTTTAATGGGTTTTGACTTAGTTGCAGATAATTTTCTTCCATTTGTTCATGGGCAGAAAGCATATGCATTTCATCTATCTATTAAATTTAAAATTCCCTTAATGTTTTATGGTGAGTGCGGACCCGTTGAATATGGAGGTAGCATTAAAGCGAAAAATAAACCATATGAAAGTATTGAGGACTGGGATTCAAATTATCACAAGGGTGTGAATATAGACAAATTGTTAAAATATGCGGTTGACTATGGTTATTTAACTAAAAAAGAAGTTGATAATAGAAGTCTAGATTTTTACAGAGCACCAAAAATAAATGATATTAATCGAGTAGGTTGTCAAATGCACTGGATGTCGTACTATAAAAAATGGGTTCCTCAGGAAAATTATTATTACGCTGCTAAAAATACTGGTTTCGTTCCAAAAAGTGGAAGATCGGAGGGAACTTACTCCAGATACGCAAGTCTCGATGATTCAACTGATGGAGTGCATTGGTTATTGGGCTATATTAAGTTTGGCTTAGGTAGAGCGTCCTCTGATGCGGCTCATGAAATAAGAGATGGTCATTTATTAAGAGAAGAAGGTGTTTCATTAGTAGAACAATTCGATAATGAGTTACCAGAGAGAGATATCAAAAATTTTTTAAAATATGTAAATATTTCAAGAAAATACTTTAATGAGGTTATTGACTTTTATAGAGAAATGAGCCCGAATATTTGGAAAAAAGTCGATGGAAAATGGAAAATTAGACACACAGTCGGTGGCAATGGTTGTGATGATAGCTCATGGCCTAAAAATCAATAGTTTTATGTAATAAATCTTAATAATTGTTTTTAATAAAATTTTATAATAATTAAATTTTAAGGGACGTTTTTTAACTATTCTACTTTTTTCAATAAATTTATAAATCACATCAGCAGATTTTGAATAGCATTTTAAATCAGTAAATCTTGAAATATTTTTTTTAAAACTATTATTAATTCTATACTCTTGTTTTAATTTACTTATATTATTTATATAATAACTTAAATTTTTTGTTGAAGCGTCGACCCCATAATATCTAATATGATCTTTCCATAATTGCGTTACAACCATTTCGGAATCTTTCTCAAAAGTTTTTAATTTATTATCTACATTAAATTTATAAATCTTAATTTTTTGATAGTTCATATCATTTATTAATTTTTTATTTATTGCATAGAATTTTTGTCTATTAACAAAAATAATTGGTTTATTCATAAGGTTTACTTGTTGAAACACATTTGAAGATATAGCAATTCCGGCTTCAGCATAATTTATTGAATTATAAAGGTCTTTACTATCTATTTTATGTTCATTAATGATTTGTCTAATTTTATTATTCTTGAATTTTTTATTTTTAAGCCTATTAGAAAATGTCGGATGCGGGTGTATTAACAAATTATATTTATTTTTTTTTATAACATTAATTATATCTAAAAAACTATTTATATAAAATTTATCAAAAAAATATTGTGGACCATGAGGAAAAAAAACAAAACTTTTTTTATACCTAAGTTTATATTTTTTAATAAATTCTTTTTTTGAAATTTTATTTTTTTTAATAAATATCGATTGAATACAACCACAATTCTCATAATTAAATTTTTTTTTTTGAGTTAATCTCGAGAAAGTTTTATGGGCATTTTTACCCTTAAAAATAAAAAGGTCCGGAAAAATCTTTGGATCGTAATCTTGATTAAAAAAACTATCAATAATAATAACTTTTTTACTTAGCTTTTTACAAAAAATAACATAGTCAGACGCTCCATCAAGACTCGATATAATTATTATGTCGTGTTTAAGAATATTATAAAATATTTCCCATCTAGACTTTTTCCAAATAGTTTTAGCTAATAAAAAATCTTTGTCTCTCTTGTATTTTTTATTGTATGTATAATTTCCAGAAATACCATTGTCTGATATTGCAAAAAAATCAATATCAATCTTTTTTTTTAAATATTTAATAAAGTATAAGTCATTTTTTTCAAAACCTGGTTTTGTATGAGAGGAAATATACATTATTCTTTTATTCATGATTTCAATGTTATAAGAAAAATTACTATAAATAAATATTTTAACTTATTAAAGTGGCAATATAATTTTCAATTATTTTAGTATGAAATTAAAAATAAAAGAAATAAAAAAATATATTAGTGTTCTATTTTTTTTACTAATTACGCCTTTTACTTTAAAATTTTATATATATCTAAATCTACTTTTTCAAGATTTTGAGAGTGTAGAGTAAAATAAACAGAATTTTGTTCTTAAAAATACCATCATTCATGATTATACTTTTGTTTATTTATTTTTTTTCAATAATACAATACAAATTATTAAGATGAAAACAGACGAGTTAAAAAAAAAAATACATGGTCCAGTATTTTCAATTATTACACCATTTAAAAAAAATGGAAGTATTGATTTTAAATCCTTATTTAAAGTTTTAAAATTTTATTATTTAAATGATGCAAGGATTTTTTACCTGATGACTTATAATAGCAGACTTGGTTTACTTTCGGATGAAGAAGTTCTCAAACTAAATATTAGAATATGTAATTTTCTCAAAAAAAATTGCAAAGATACTATATTTATAGGTGCTACAAAATTTGAGGAGTCAGCTAAAGAGACTTTAAAAAAAATTAAGCAATTATCGAAATATAGAGTAGATATATGTAGCATTATTTTTGGAGAAAAGTTTTACAACGAAAAACAAGTTTATGCTCATTTTAAATATATAAATGATAACACAACTTTGCCATTACTTTTGCATTTACAAATGATGATGAATGGCCACGGAGTGGAACCTCCAGTAGTAGATTACTCTATCAATTTGACAAATAAAATTTGTAGTTTAAAGAATTTTATAGCAATAAAAGAAGATGCGAAGAATCATAAATTTACGGTAAAATTAATTAAAAAAATAAAAAACAAGGTAATTATTATTAAAGCTGGTGGTGGAATGTCTGCTTGGAAAAACTATAAATTATTAGGGTGCCAATCTTGGTTAGTGGGAATGGAACTTATTGATCCAAAAATAGCTTTTGATTTTATAGAAGCATTAAAAAATCAAAATAAATTTTTTTTAAATAATCTTGAAAGAATAATAGAAAAACCTTTTTTTAAAGAAGTCGGGAAGTATGGTTGGCATATTTTTATAAAATCTTGTTTAGAAATATGTAATTTAATGAAGAGGGATGAAAGACTACCATTAAAAAAGTTAGATAAACCTGATCATAAAAAAGTTGAAAAATATTTAATTAAATTAAGATATTTGTGTAAAAAACATTTAGGTTACGAGTACTTTAAAAAAATTCAATTCTAATGAAGAGTTTAGGGATAATATTATCTAGAAAAAACTCAAAAAGATTAAAAAAAAAAAACCTTTTGAAAATTGGTAATAAAACTTTAATCGAGAAAACAATTATTTCAGCTGTTAAATCTAAATGTTTTGAAAAAATAATTGTAAGCTCAGATGATTTAAAAATAAAGTCAATAGTAAAAAAATATTCTAGAAAAGTTGACTTTCATTTTAGACCCTCTAGTTTAGCACAAGATAATACAAAAGCTATTGAGGTTGTTATTTTCCTTTTAAAAATGTTTAGTAATTACGACACTGTATCTTTGCTTTTGCCTACATGCCCTTTTAGAACATCCCAAGATATTCAAAAAGCTTTTAAAATTTTTAATAAAAATTATAAAAACACATTGAGTGTTACAGACTATGATTTTCCACCCGAATTTGCTTTAAAAAAAAAAGGAGGTTTTTATTCTCCAATTAAAGATTCTCCCTTACTCAAAAACAAAACGCGTTCTCAAGAATTTATTTCTTCTTTAAGACCAAATGGAGCAATTTATATATCACTAGTATCAAATTTATTTAAAAATAAGAATTTTTATGTAAAAGAAATGAATATTTATAAAATGAGCAAGATCAAGTCTATTGATATTGATACAAAACTTGATTTTGAATTAGCAAAATTAATCTATAAAAAATATGAAAAAAAATAGTTGTTTTATAATTGCTGAAATTGGCGTCAATCACAACAATAATATGAGTTTGGCCAAAAAGCTAATAACAGAAGCAAAAAAAACTGGTGCTGATGCAGTAAAATTTCAAACATTTAAAGCAGATACTTTGGCTTTAAAAAAAACACCAAAAGTTCCTTACCAAAAGAGAAGTGGATCTATAAAGGAGTCACATCATTTGATGCTAAAAAAGTTAGAATTAAGTAAAAAAGACCACTTTATTTTAAAAAAATTTTGTGAAAAAGAAAAAATTGAATTTATTTCAACGCCATATGATATTAACAGCGCTCGTTTTTTAGATAATTTGGGAGTTAAAACATTTAAAGTCGCCTCAGCAGATATTGTAGATCATCAACTACACGAATTCTTAGCAAAAAAAAAGAAAAAAGTAATCATTTCAACAGGTATGGCTTCAATGAAAGAAATCAAAGAAGTTTTGCAAATCTATAAATCCAATAAAAATAATAAGTTTTCATTATTGCATTGTGTATCGAATTACCCATGTTCAGATAAGTCACTTAATTTAAAAAATATTATTACACTAAATAAAATTTTTAAATGTAAGATAGGTTTTTCTGATCATAGTGTTGGCAACCAAGCTGCAATTATGTCTATTGGATATGGAGCACATATTATAGAAAAGCATTTTACTTTAAACAAAAACATGAAAGGCCCAGATCAATTAGCCTCAAGCACTCCTAAAGAATTTAGATCTTTAGTAAAAGATGTGAGAAGAGCAGAAAATATGAGAGGTTCTCATCTAAGGAAACTACAAAAAGAAGAAATAATAATGAAAAAAATTTCAAGAAAAAGCCTAATTTATAATAATAATCTTCTTAGAAATCATATACTTTCCGAAAATGATATAAGTTTAATCCGTCCTGGTACAGGAATATTAGGAAATAATTTTAAATATTTTGTGGGAAAAAAATTAAAAAAAAAAGTTAAAAAATTTGAACAGATAAAATTTGCGCATGTCAAAAAATAAAATTTTTATCATAGGATCAGGAGGTCACTGTAGACCATTAATAGAGGTTTTAAATGAAAAGTATCAGAATATTAATAAGCAGATCTTTGATTTTAACTTTGATCGAAAAAAAAAAGAAAAAATTTTGGGAGCAAATGTAGTTGGTTCATTTAAAAATTTTTTAAAAAAAAAAAAAAATTTTACTTATTTAGCAGTAGGTAATAATGAGGACAGAAAAAAAATATATAATAAATTAAAAAAAAAAAAAATTAACATGCCAAATCTTATTTCTAATACTTCAACAATTTCAAAATTTATAAAAATTGGAAATGCAAACTTTGTAAACAAGAAATCTTTTATAGGAACAAATGTAACTTTGGGTAACAATAATATAATAAATTCTGAGTCGGTTATTGAACACGAAACTATTATTAAAAATCATACCCACATAGGTCCTAGATGCGTGATTGGTGGTAGATCAAAAATAGGGAGTAATGTTTTTTTAGGACTAGGATCTAAAGTCCTACATAGAATTAAAATTTGTGATAATTGTACAATAGGTGCAGGAACTATTGTTAATAAAGATATAGAATATCCAGGTGTTTATGTTGGCGCACCCGCTAGAAGAGTCATCAAGAATAAAAAAGATATAACCAATAAAAAAATAATAGTAGCAACTTATGGAGATGTAGGAATTTCCTTACTACAAAATTTATTTAAGGAAAGATTTAATAAGAGTAATTTATTGATATTTACACATCACAATCAAAAAAATAATGAAAGATTAATAGACTATTTAAAATATTTCAAAATTGACTGCGTGTATGATCATGAAAAAAAAGAAAATTTAATTAAACAATTTAAAAAATTTAAACCAGATTTATTATTAAGTTTTCATTATAGAAAAAAAATAAGTAAAGATATTTTGAAGTTACCAAAATTTAATTCAGTAAATGCACACCCATCTTTGTTACCAAAATACGCTGGATGTTTCTCTAGTGTTTGGGCTTTGTTTAATGATGAAAAGGAAACTGGAATTACGTATCACTCAATGACAAATAAATTTGATGCTGGAAATATTATTTTTCAAACAAAAATATTGATAAATCAAAATGATACAGCATTTTCACTTTTCCATAATTTATTAGATTTAAGTCTTAAAAATCTAATTAATGTTTTAGATTTAATTTTTAACAAAAAATTTTTAGGAATTCCCCAAGATCTTGAAAAAAGAACTTATTATGGAAGAAGGCTTCCAAATAACGGTTTAATTAAAAAAAATTGGTCCAAAAAAAAAAACCAGGAGGTTTATTAAATGCTTATATTATCCTCCACATGACGAAATACGCCATAAAATTAACAAAAAAAAAATAAAATTTAGTAATTAATAATGAATATTTATGTATCAACTGGTGGTTTTAAAAATAAAAAAGCAACAGATGTGTATAAACTTTTTAAGTCGAATGGAATTAAGAAAGTCGAGTTTTCTGGAGGCAAGTATATCAAAAATTTTGAAAATAAATTAGGACTCTATAAAAACTACGTCCAATTTCACAATTATTTTCCTCCAGCAAAAGACTCATTTGTATTTAATTTATCCTCAAACGATAAAGTTATTAGTAAAAAAAGTATAAATTTAGTGAAGAAAAACATTCTACTTTCAAAAAAAATTGGTGCAAAATTTTATAGCTTTCACGCAGGGTTTAGGGTTGATCCAAAACCAGTAGAGTTAGGTAAAAAAATAAAAAAGACCGTAATGATTAGTAAAAAAAACGCTGAGCAACTTTTTACTAGAAGATTGAAAAAATTAGCTATATTTTCAAAAAAAAATAAAATAAAGCTTCTCATAGAAAATAATGTAGTTTCCAAAAAAAATCTTAAATCTTTTAAAGGAAATCCATTTTTATTAAGCAAACCCAATGAAATAAAAATTTTTTTTAAAAAAATAAAGAAAATCAAAAACGTAGGTTTCCTTTTAGATGTTGCTCATTTAAAAGTTTCATCAAAAACGTTAAAATTTGATTTAGATAGAGCGCATAAAAAACTTAAAACTTTAATTGACGGGTATCATTTAAGTGATAATAATGGTAAGATCGATTCAAACAAAGTTTTCACTTCAAACTCTTGGTTTTGGCGAGGAATAAATAAAAAGTCAAGCTTTTATACTATTGAAGTATACAATCAACCAATTAAAAAATACAAAAAACTTATTCAAATCGTAAAAAAAAAATTAATAGTTAACAAATGAAACTTAAGCAGAAAATTAAAAAAACATTAATTAAATCTGACAATAGACTATTGGATGCAATTAGAGTTATAAATAAAAATACCATCGGTATTTGCTTCGTAGTAGATAATAAATTTAGATTAATTGGAGTTATAACTGATGGAGATTTAAGACGTGCTGCAATAAACAAAATAAATTTTAAAGAAAAAATAACTAAAATATGTAAACCAAATTTTATTAGCTTTTATTATAAAGAAAAAAAAGATAAAATTCTTAAATCACTAAATTCAAAAATAAGACATATACCTTTAACCGATAAAAAAGGAAGATTAGTTGACTATGTTTCTGATGCATCAAGCATATCATTAGCAAAACCAGAGTTAAGTGGTAATGAGATTAAATACTTAAATCATTGTATAAAGACAGGATGGATTTCTTCTAATGGTGAATTTGTAAAAAAATTCCAAGATAAATTCTCTAAATATACTAAAATTAAAAATTGTTTAGCAGTATCTAATGGAACAACAGCACTTCATTTAGCCTTAAAAACAATTGGAATTACTAATAATGATGAAGTAATAGTTCCAAATTTAACTTTTGCTTCACCAGTGAATACAATAATTCATTGTGATGGAAAACCAGTTTTTGTTGATGTGAAGGAAAATACTTATTGTATTAATGATGAATTAATTGAAAAAAAAATTACAAAAAAAACCAAAGCGATAATTGTGGTACATTTGTATGGTCATCCAGCAAATTTGAGCAAAATAGTTAAAATAGCAAAAAAATATAATCTTTATTTAATAGAAGATTGTGCTGAAGCATTAGGATCTTTTTTCGAGGGTAAACATGTTGGTAATTTTGGAGACATTGCTACTTTTAGTTTTTTTGGAAATAAGCTCATTACAACTGGTGAAGGTGGAATGATTGGATTTAAATCAAAATTACACAAAGAAAAAGCTGAAATATTAAAAGATCATGGAATGTCAAAAAAATTAAAATATTGGCATACTGAAGTTGGTTTTAACTTTAGGCTAACAAACATACAATCAGCAATAGGATTAGCTCAGATGGAGAGAATTAAATGGTTTTTAAATAATAGATTAACTTTAGTAAAGAATTATAACAAAATACTAAAAAATTTAGATTTTATAGAGCTACCTGGAGAATATGGAAATGTTAAAAATTCTTATTGGCTTTATACCATTAAGCTTAAAAATAGTTACTTTGAGTCTAAGGATAAGCTATTAAAATATTTAGTATCAAATAAAATTGAAGCAAGACCTATTTTTTACCCAATGCATCTAATGCCACCTTATAAAAAATTTATAAAAAAAAAATAATAAATTTCCAGTTTCTCTTAAACTTTTTAATTCATCTATTAGTTTACCAAGTGCTTTTGATGTTACAAAAAAAGATATTAAAAAAATATTTGAATTACTAAAATCATTTGATAATCGACTTAAGATTAAAAGGAAATAATTATGAAAATTTACTCTTTTACTTTTGCTAGGGCTGGGTCAAAGGGAATTAAAAATAAAAATCTTAGATCTTTTAATAAAAAACCATTAATTTATTGGGCTATTAAAAATTCGATTCAAAGTAAGTTAATAAATAAAACTTTTATATCAACAGACTCAAGAAAAATTTCAAAAATTGCAAAAAAAGCTGGATCAATAGTGCCATTTATAAGACCCAAAAAATTAGCAACTGATAAAAGTCCAGAGTGGCTATCCTGGAAACATGCTTTAAAATATTTAAAAAAAAATAATGATATACCTGATATAATTATTTCGGTTCCTTGTACATCCCCACTTAGAAAAAGTAGCGACCTTGATCAAATTTTAAAAAAGTTAATAAAATTAAAAAAAGTAGATGGAGTGGTAGGTATAACCCAAAGTTACCGAAACCCGTATTTCAATATGGTAAAAATGAGTAAAAATGGAAAAATCAGTATTTGCATGCAATCTAAAAAAAGATATTTTAGAAGACAGGACTGCCCAGCTGTTTATGATTTAACAACTTTTGGATTTGCTGTTAGGACAAAATTTTTGTCAAAAGCAAAAAGTTTTTCAAATGGCAATATACATGGACATATTGTTGATTATCGAAGAGCAATAGATGTAGATACCGAAATAGAATTAAAAATGGCTGAATATTTAAGAAAAATAATATGAATATACAGAGAAAAATTATTATGGTGACAGGATCAAATGGAACTTTAGGTTCAAATATTGTTTCTACATTTAAAAATAAGAATAAAATAATAGCGTTAGACAAAAGCCTATCTAAAAAAAAATATAAGAATGTATTTTATAGCAAATGTGATTTAAATAATAGGCATAGTAGAAATAAAGAGATACATAAAATTAAGAAAAAATTTAAAAAAATTGACATTATTATTAATTGTGCCGGACATACATCTAACAGCTTTAAAGATAGCAATATTAAGCTTCAAAATCCAAAAATCTGGGATCATTTCATTGAGGTAAACCTTACAAGTGTATTTGATATTATCTGTAAATTAGAAGATAATCTAAAAAAATCCAAGTATCCCTTAATATTAAATGTTTGTTCGATACATTCTGAAAAATTTCCCGATTGGAATATCTACAAAAATACCAAAACATCTAATTTAATATCTTATAGTGTCTCAAAAGGAGGTCTTCTAAATATGACTAAATGGCTGGCAACATATTTAGCTCCAAAAATAAGAGTAAACGCTATATCACCTGGCGGCATTAAAAAAAAACAAAGCAAAAAATTTGTAAGCAATTATTTGGCAAGAACACCTTTAAAAAGAATGTGTAAAGTTGAAGATGTAATTTTTGCAATAAGATTTTTATGTGACGATAAATCAAATTATATAAACGGACACAATTTAATCATTGATGGTGGGTACTCTCTAAATTAATGAAAAAAAAAATAAAAATTGGCTTTATCATACAAAGAAAAATGTATTTTAAATTCTTAGGACCAATAATTAGCAATTTGTCAAAAAAAAACTTTGAAATTTATATTTTATACAATTACTCTCAGTCGAGACATTTTGGAAAGTGGAGAGATTTTCCATTCTTAGACACTCTTTTCGTGGAAAAAAATAAAAAAAGAGTATTTTTTGATAATGATGAGTTATTAAGAATAATTAAAGATGAAAAGATAAAAATTATAGGATCTCTATTACCTTATAATAAATTTGAATTTAATAAAAAAAAATTAGCGAATATTAAATGGATTTTATTTCAACATGGTATGGATTTATTTTGGGATATAAAAGATTTAAAGTATAGTGATTATATACTTTTATACAGTAAATATTGGAAAAACCTTCTTTTAAATTTTTTTAAACAACAAAAAATTAAATATGACCCAAGTAAAATACTCATTCTTGGAAATCCTCAATTTGAAATGTTAGAGGAAATAGATGCAACGGAAATTAAAAAAAAATACAATTTACCAATAAATAAAAAAATTGTTTTATTTCTTCCTTTAAGTCAACCGAATGCCTATTTTTTTAACAATAAAATAAATTCATTTTTTGCAAAATTTTTTTTTATATATCCAAATACAGATTCAATTTTTTTTTGGTTTAGAAAAAGAATTTATGATATTGCTAGTTGTTTTATTAAAAATGAACTTTTTATTTTGAGAAATATTAAAAATTTTTGTATGAAGAATGGGTATTACTTAATAATTAAATCTAGGTCTAAAAGAATACTTGGAGATGAATTTGAATATTATTCAGATAGAGTATTTTATGATGAGCAACTAATGCCATCAACACTATTAGAACTAATGAAAGTATCAAATAATGTTTTTAGTTACATATCTACTGCTAGTGGTGAAGCAGTTTATTCGGGATCATATCATTATACAATTTTCGAAAAAACTTTTTCAAAAATACAAAGTATTTATTTAGGATCTTTTGATAAAAATTACTTTAATTATAACGGAGTTAACGAAATTGTTACAACAAGACAGTTTTGTGAACTTTTAAAAAAAAATAAAACAAAAAAAATTAACATAAAATCTAGAAAAAATTATTTAAAAAAATATTTTGAATGTTATTCAAAAAATAAAATTAATTTGTCAAAATTCTTAAACAAAATCTAATAATATGAAGATTTCATTAGATTGTTTAAATGTTTAGATATATGCTAAATAACAATTGCAACTTCGAAATGAATCATAAAAAAGCTTTATTCGCCTTAAAAATTTGTAATTTATTGGAAAGGAAATTAAAAAAATGAAAAATAGCTACGATAATCTTCAATTTAGTTTGGAAAATTTGACAAAAAAATTAGAATTAGAAAAAATAAAAAAAAAAAAATTTTTTCCTAATTTTATAAAAAAATATATTGACGGTTTTTTTATTTATACAAAAATATATAGAAAACTGATAAGTAGCGGGCTAAAAGATGAATGGTTCGAAGAATTCAATTATTTTTGGAAAAATTATTTAAATGGGAGGCCACTTTACTTTAATGATTTTTCATATCTTTTGGGAGTATATAGACAAAAATTTCAAAATATAAGTGTAAAAGATAATCCTGACAAAAAAAATTTTTTAGCGCCCTGGCAAAGTAGTGAGTCTCTTTATTTATTATTTGGTGCAGTTAGAAAATACGCCTATGAGCCATTTTCATTTTTTAATATCGATAAATATCTAACAAATAAAACAAAGTTTTTAGAGTATGGTTGTGGTATAGCTCCTATAAGTTATTCAATTTTAAATTATTCCTCAAAAAAACCAGAAATT
>MDTB01233818.1_pt1 | contig 22453 bp, 7 predicted proteins | sample 811161 | NCBI WGS metagenome assembly MDTB01 (sample SAMN05326650, study PRJNA326480) | marine metagenome | isolation source: seawater | place: Mediterranean Sea | collected 2009 | reverse complement strand
TACTATGTTACTAATATATGCTGCCATTATTTAACTAATTAGAATCTGTCTTAGAATATTTATAAATCATTTATCCATAATATTTCTAAGAAGAGTTTTGATCTCATCCATATCCTGTTTTAGAGAATCCAAATCACTACGCATATTATCAAATTTCCTTTTTTCTGCGTATTTTTTCTCAGATAATTTTATAAATTTATCAAATTCACTCTGATTTTTGCTGATAATCGCATTTGAATCAACATCTCTCACAAGGGAGACATCAGATTTAACTTTTATGTGTTTGTTCATTAGTCGTCAATTTGGAATGATCTAAGTGCAATTGCTCTAAAGTTCTTAAGTCTAGGTGGTTTTGCTTGACTAGTTGATGTCATTACAACTTTAATCATAAATCCAGTAAACTGTGCAGTATTTTCAACAGTAAACTTATATTCACTAAACGCATTTCTAAATGCATTTGCATTTACAGTTTTGTCTGGTAATCCGTTTGTATTGAATGGAATATAGTTTTGATTCTTATCATCCCCATCACCTCTGAATAGTTTATAGAAGACTCTAAACTCACCTTCAGGTTCTCTATGTCCGTCAAACTGAACAAATATAGAGTTAGAAACAAATTCTAAATTAATTCTTCTTGTTTCATAAATCGCAGTATTTGGATCTAAACCAGATATTTTTGGTCTACTATCAGTTTCAAAGTTAACTACATTATCATCTACCAAATTACTAATTGCGACTACGTTTAATGTGTCTAAATCTATAACTGGAGATACGTCAGGTTGTGTTGTTGAAAGTGTCAATTCTAGTCCGAAAGACTTCTGATTGTTTAATAAATCAAACTCATTTACCTCTGATGCAATAATTCTTGGACTATCAAGATAGTTTAACTGATTAAGAGCTATGGTTTCATAACCTTTATCTACAAATGATGCTTCATTACCACTTAAACTTGTTCCTGAAGTTGTTTTAATTCTTCCAGTTATATCAGTTCCAGTAGGTGTTATAGATGTGATTCTAGGATCTATTATTTCAAATGGAACGTTCTGTGAAATGTGAAGTGCACTTCCACCACCAGTTTTAGTAATATCAAATGCTTTTCCACCAGTTGCGACTTTTAGATAGTAACTATCAAATGTTTTTTCTCTTGGATCAATATTATGATCTTTATTCATTTTTCTTAGAGACACGCCATTGAACTCATACTTACGAGTTAATGATGATGAACTATGATTTGATTTAAAACTTGAATCAACAGATCTTGTTGCAATTGTTATTTGATTACTTGAAATCGCATTGTATGCAATAATTTCTCTATCGATTAATAAGTATCCAGTATGTCCAGCTCCAACTGCAGTCCCTTCAAAAGTTGTAAAGTCAGCACCATTCGTAAGGTCTATAGTTGTGCTATCATCATCTATATTTGAAGTTAATAAAGTTGGTTTTACATCAGGATGGAAATTAGAAACTCTTACTTTGTTTGTGCTTGAGTGCATTCCGTGATTTCTGTGATCAACTTTAAGAGTATATCCATCTCGAATTGGGTCAGAACTAATTCCAGTAATGTTGGCAGCAGTAATTGGAATATTTACACCACTAGTGGTGATATGAGTCATATTTGCATTATCTACAAAAGTATCCTTAACATTATCAACCACCAATAAGTTTGTATTGGTTGTATTTTTAACCACTACTCTTACTCCTGATCCATTAAATCCAACAGAGTTCATAAGAAGTAAATCACCTGCTTGATATCCAGTTCCACCATTTGTAATATTAATATTTGCAGTTCCTAATGCACCACCTGCTTGAACTGACACTGTTGCAGTTGCACCTTGACCAAATCCAGTCAGACTTGTAAATCCAATTCCAGAAAATGATCCTTGTGTTAAACCAATTCCAGTATTTGGGACTAAATCTACTTTACTTGCTCCTGTTGTTATTGCTCCACCAGAGGCAGTGATGCGACCAGTATTTGTTCCTTGTTTAAGTTCAGATCCAGCTCCAAATGAAGTTGTGGTTGATGCTATTGAAACATTTAATCTTTTCGAATATGCAACAACAGGATTTTCTTTTCTAATTTTCTGTAGTTGTAATTCACTATTACGAAGAAGAACACTAGATGGTGTATTAGTTACAAATTGTGCCTTATTAAGTTTAAACTTAAGGTCTTCTAACTGACTTGGTGTCCAAGTAGAACTATTTTGTGATTTAAATAGTGAACCCAGATATGGTTGACTGTTACTTACAGACTGAAGAATCAAATCTTCTTCACCCATTCTAGTAATATAAGTAAGATATTTTTCAGTTTCTGCTACTAAAACTAATGCATACTCATATCCACTTTGTAGATAAACTGGTGTATCAAATCTAAAGTTGGTTGCTACAGTTGGATCAGGAGAAGCATTGACATCTCCAGGACTAATTTGTACCTCACCGAATGGTAAAATTGTGGTTGTTGGTGAACCATCCCTCATTGTCCTTATTTGAACAGTTACAGGAACCTCATTATCTTTAGTTTTGAAGAATAACTCACCACCTGTTATAAAGATACCATCTTGATATAGATCTTTTTCAACTAAAAATGATTGTGCAAGAGGGTCATAATAATCTATTCGTTGCGATGTTTGAACATTCACAGGATCTTGAACCACATCCTCTGTAAATATTCTCGAAACTGGTTGATCTGAACCAATTTGTTGTCTTTCAATTTGAGGAGTTCGAATATTAAGAGTTTGTTCTTGTGTATTTGTTTGATAACCAGTTGCAAGATAATTTGTTTCTGCAGAACTCTCACCAGGATCTAATATGCTTGCATTAGCTGGACTTGTAGTAATTCTAATCGTATTGTTTCCAGTAGTAAATAAAGGACTACTTTCTACAGTTGGGTCAGGTATATGTAATGAGAAAATTAAACTTCCATCAGAATCACTTACTAAACTTAAATCACTAACAGTTGCTTCTGCATCACCATCAGCATTAACTAAGTTCATTCCTTTTTTAACATACCCAATATGATCTGGTTCAGTAAAGAATGCTAATCCACCAGTATCAACATTTAATACTGTGCTTGTGCTAGAATATGTGTCAGGTAAAGATGTTGAATCATATGGATTTGTTACATAAGTTGTATAGTCGGGATCTGGAGCTCCATTTTTTTGACCATTAAATGAACCTGTTTTATGGTTTTGAGTAGTAAGTCTAAAGTGAATGCTTGGTTTGCCAGTTGTTCCTGGTGGATTTTCCACGCTATACATTAGATCACCAGTGGAGAATGATCCTCTTATCATAGTAACTGGAAGAAGTTTAGGAACAGCATATTCTGTCATATCCTGATTTTCCATAAACACATAATATCTTGTATTTGGTTTTAATCTCTTACCTACAACTTCAACGTTTCTAGATCTAACATTATATAAGATGTCTATTCCAAGAACTTTATTGCCCAAATCAATCACTTGATCATTTGGTGTTAATTGAAGACCGAATTCTCTTTCAATTCCACTTTCTGAGAAAGTTTGTGTGACTGTATTAACAACTGTTTGATTTGTTACTGCCAGCACTTCAGTTCCATGACCAGCTGCTTGATGAATAGTTTCAGTTTGTGATGCTACAACTTCACTATCGGTAATTTCTTCTCCAAGAAATGTTGCACTATCTCTACCATTCCAAGTGGTTTCATGAGAGTTCCAGAAACTAGATGCCATTCCACCATTTTCACGATCATCAACATCTAATAGTTCTGCAAGTGCATTATATGCAGTGTCAATGTTAAAGACTGCTGGAGCTCCAAGAGGAACCTCTTCAACCCAAAAATCTGACTCTGGATTTAATTGTATTGATCCTGCAAATAATGCTATATGGAAGGGATTTAAGTTTTCTGTTCTTGTTGCAAATGGTTGTGATAAAAATTCTACATCTGTATGCTTAAGAATTAAAGCAGGGCCGCTTCTTGTAATATTTCCATCAACAAAATCTTCAACCCATCTATAATCAGCATTTACAGGATCATTAAGTGTGCTTTTTGTTTCGTGTATTAAGGGAACATTTCTTTCTGTTGATCTTGGTCTACATTCACCTTTTACAAGATCAATATCAAATTTAGATTCTCCTTTTAAATTGTGAATTAGATGATCAGTAAAATTATCCACAAAGAAACCAGATTTAAACTTATCCAATCCAGTGCTTGGATCTTTAATTGATAAATTTTTAGTATCAGTCTCTAATAATGATAATGTTGTGTAATTTTCTAAATTTTTAATTCTATGCTCAAGACTACCAATATCTTTCATTGTATATCTCTTATGTCTCACTGTTTTTATAGTAACCTCTTGATTTGCATTACGAACATAAGGAGGATATGAAATTGAAGCAACTTCAAAAGCTTCATCATTTGGTAGAGGTAATTTGGGAAGTCTTGATGGAGTTCCTTCTTTTACACTAAAGAAACCATCTTTTGTTAGATATAATCTATCAACTCGACCCTGATAGTAAGAATAATCAACTACAACACTCTTATTCGATACTACAACTTCAGATTGTGTTGAAGCAAAAGATCTTGACCCAAAAGCAAATGGTGATTTATTATTTGCACTAAATGGTGCTACTCTAGGTCTAAAATCAATAAAGTCAGAAGCAAATCTATCAAATACGAATGGTATATCTTTACTATAACTTAATGTATTATAACTGTTCACTGTTTCAATAGTTCCTGCATTTTCATTATTGAGTAAGTAGTCAAATATGATTCTTAATTTACGAGTTGGTTTTTCTACATCTGATTTCCTTACAATTCTAGAAAAGTCTGCAAATTCAAATCTTTGTCCATCATCTAAAGTGTAATTATTAAGTAAATTTCGATCACCAGGTAAAACACTAGTTAGTGTTGCAAATATTCCAGATGTTTTAAGTGATATATTCTCTGCTACTTCAAATGTATTTTGATTTTCATAAACAAATGAAATTGAAGTTCCAGATACAACAGAAACAACACGAGCTACTGCACCTGAAGTTCCACCAATAAATTGTTCCCCAACTGTAACATTTCCAGTAAATGTTGCTGTTGCATCAGTTGCAATTAGAGTTGGTAAATCTGGATTATTTGTATCATTCGATTCAAAAATTGCTAGTATACGAGATACTTCTGGAACATTTAATGAAATCTCCTCATCCTGAACTCTTGTTCCATAATATTCACTGTGTGTCAAACCATCATCAAGAGAAGTAGTTCCAATACCAGATGATGTAGACTCTGACTTAGATACAATTAAATCACTACATCTTACGATTGATTTTTCTTTAGATGCCAATTTACTTCTTCTTATAGCAACTGTTAAAACTGCATCACCACTTGCTTTCGATAATCCCTTGATTACTACAGACTTACCATTTGTTGCAACCTCTACCATTGGATCACGAAGTGTTTCAACAAATCCAAGATCTGATGTTGTATCAATTTCTAAGGTATAGTTTGATGTTGTAAATGGTTCAAAGAACAAATCATCGGTGCTTAGACCTGTTATATCAGATATATTAAATGTTACTTGACTTGCTGAGTAATTTGATTTTGATATCTGCTTTCTTATAATGTATGAACTATCCAATACATTCATTGATGCAACAAAATCATCTGCTAACTTGACTCTAAAACCAGGATCATCTGCTTCATGTAGTGTTGGTATTTTGACTGTTACATGATTTGGTGATATATTACCAAGAGCACCATCACATACACCAGTAACAGTAGCAACTGTTGCCATTTGGAAATTAGTTCCACCAACACCTATAGAATCTACTCGGTTAAAAGTTTGATCAGTTCTAGAATGACTTCCAGTAAAACCGATAATATCATTTACCTTAACTACAGATCTGTAGTCTTTAATAGATGGACTAAGAAGTAATCCAGAAGTAATACTGATTTCCTCTCCAGCTCTGAATATTTCTTTATCACGATCTAATACTAAGTTTGCAGCAAACGTTGTAGTTCCACTTCCAACACTGTTAACAACACCAACATCACTATGAATTGACTTAATATCTTCAAAACTATTATCTACAATACTTGTAATATTATTACCAACCTCAATACCATTTACTATTAAAGGTTCATTTATTTGAAACTCTCCAATAACGTCACGAATAGTTATTGTACTTACATTTGTTTTTGCACCTAAAGCAGCATATCCAACTGCTCCACTATACTTACCCTTTACGTGAGCGTCTATTCCGTGTGATAATACAGTTGCAATACCTACAACTGTGTATAATTGCATATCATAGAACTTCAGATCAAAAGTTGTAACAGCTATTCCTGTTGAAGTTTTTTGTGAATAATCGTATGCTCTTGCGTTACCTATAATTGTTGCACCATCATCAGCACTCTTGTTTGCATCTAACCTTCTATCTAATAATTTTAGTGGTGTTGCAGTAAAACCAATAGGTGGAGAACCAAGAACATTAGTTATCTCCATTGATTTTCCAATTCTTACTGGAACGCTTATATTTTCCTCTAATTTGGTCGTTCTTGGTTTTAGGACATCGATAGACGTTGATCCAACTTTATCGATCTCATAACCCCTTACATACGCCTTTCCTGAAGAAACCTGAAGACTAATAATATCATCTGAAGGTGTATTTCCATTTTGAGTTTGTTGAGTGTCAAAATATATTCCTCTATTTCCAATTCTATCATTTAAAGACTCTTTAACATCTATCGAGAATGGTCTTACATAATAATCTCCCGATTCATCATATGTTCTTCTTGCCAATTCTCTTGCAAAAATATTATAATCAGTCGTAGTTACCATTTCTCTGACTGAACCGTTCTCAACTCTCATCAATTCAACAAAATCTTTATCATTAATATCAGTCAAAGATTTTTTATGAATAGATAGAGATATTTTTAATCTATCTGCACCTGGTGCGGCCTCATTTGAAAAACCTAAAGCATTGTCATATAAATCAGAATTAGTTGATGTTGCACTTGCTTTTTCCTCTTTTACTAAAAATCCAACTCTATAACTTGGAGAATTGCTATATTGATCTAAAATTACTGTTGATGCTATTGTTTTTACAAAAAATCCACGAACAAAATAAACGCCTTCATTTACAGAAAAGGATGCTCCAGTTGAAGTTGCATTTGTAACAATACATCTTGCAAATTGACTATTTGCTGCAATACTTGTGTTTAAAAAAGTAATTCCAGAAAGAGTTATTAAATTTTCACCATCTTGAAATGTTTTTGTGACTCCATCTGATCCAGATTTTGAATATTTTACATATAAAGTATCAAATCCATCAACAGATTCTGGTGCAGTTAATCTATTAACCACTGTTGCCTCAACACCAGATGTCTCTCCTTTTATCTTTATATTGTTATCTACTAAAAATTTTGTATAACTATTGACTGGTATATTTAAGAAATTTGGATCTATTTTTACTGCAAAATAACTAGGATCATAGAAAGTTCCACCAGGTATAACCTGTGAACCTTCTTTGAAAAAGTGTCTTCCAAACTTTTCAACTTGATTTTGTAATATTGACTGAAGTGTTGTTAATTCTCTTGCTTGAACTGGAAAACCAGGTTTAAACAATACCTTGTGATAATTTTTATTTTCATTAAAATCATCAAAATATGGGGAAACATTTAAGTTAGTATTTTGTGGCATCTTAGAACTCGATTACGATTTTTACTTCTTCCTTTTGTGAAGCTGTCCTTGTTACTGGTGCTCTGTTATCAATATATATTATCTCACCAGAGTATTTTTTAATTTCTGGATCAGAAACTCCACTAGTGAAATTTTGACCTAGAGCTACGTCTCTCTGACCAACACTAACTGATTCACCATTAAATCCACTATCAACAACTAAATTATCTACACTTTGACCAGGAACTATATGTGTAGCACCTGTAATAGGTGTATTTGTTTGAACTCCTACAAAATTTTTAAGTTCATAACCATAAACAGAAAAAGTTGAGAAACCAACTGGTTGATAATATCTTAGAACTCCAGTGGTTGAGTCCCAAGAGGCAACATATCCGATTGCAGTTCCAATACCTAAACTAGAATCACTTGAATTGTATTGTGTTATCTTTGTGTTTGTTTCATAAACAACATTTGATAATTGAGTGCTTGAACTAGCTGGGACTTTTAATTTTAATGCACCTAAAGATGTTGCAGTCCTTTTATTTAGAATAGAAGTCCCACTCAAGTCTGTTGGATCTTTAACTATACCAACACGAGAGAAGTCATTTCCAACAATATAATCTGTTTTATCATTGATGTTATTATCAAATTTAGAGTATACCATTACTCTAAATGCACCTAATTCACGATATATATCTTCACCGTGACCTCCTTTAGGTGGTATTATTACTTCAAACTGTGGTGCATCTGTTAAAGTTCCTACCACTAATTTTTTTCCACCCCAAGTTCCATTTACAAATCTAACATATGCATAAGTGTATCCAGTTGAATTTGTATTTGACAACTTAATTTCGGAAACAACTCCGTTAACCACTTTTACTGTAGCTGTTCCTCCAGTTCCATCTCCAATTATAGGAATACCAGAAATATCACCATCAATACCATCAACTGTAGCAGTTCCTCTTCTTTTAATTACTATTGTTTCTAATTTACCATCTACTGCTGCGTCTTTTATTGTTTTAGTAGATACATCACCCCATTTTTCAGGTAATGGTATGTATGTTGTTGTTACAAATTTAACTATGTCTGCAGGTGCTATTGTGTAAAGATACTTCCACTGATATCCATCACCAGTTGCAGTATTGTCTGCTGCTGGAACTGTTGTTGATGTATGTGTTGGTTCAAATTTAGATGTTTTTCCTTTGTCATTTTCTGGATCTGAACCATTATTAATACAAAGATATACTTTAAATTCAGAAGTTAATATGTAATAGTTTGAACCATACAAACCAGAAGTAGAAGATTGAGACGTTCTATTTGTAGAACTATAATTGTTTTTGTACATCTCATATATTGTTCCACTCTGCCAATTAATTCTAGGTATAACTCTTCTAACATCACTCGAAGTAATTTTCTTCAAAAATAACATACTATCATGATATCTGTTCTCCTGATTAAAATTATCTATTGGGTTTGGTGGTTCAGTTATCCATCTGGCATTTCCATAACCAATATCATCAGCTATGTTACCTGGTTTTGGGTGTCCTATAAACGTATAATAATTATTTTTTCCAGTCGTACCAATACCCACAAAACTGTCTACAAAAGTTTCGGCATTTAATATACGGTATTGGTCAGTGATTATTGCGGGCATTGACTCTATGTTTTTTGATTATTTATACCTGTTATTAGTAAGTTATTTTTACTGGTAAAGACCTGATCACTTGAGCAGACGTTTCTATACCTGAGACACCGTTCTGATTAAAGAATTCAAATGACTTAGAATTGACTCCTCTAGAGACATTCACAGCACCCCAACTATAGTCTCCCACTCTGGATAAACCGAAGGTTGCAAAACCAACTGTGTTGATACCAGAGATTGATTGTACGTTTGAGAATACTCTTACGATAGATGACCCAACACTTACTATGTGTTCAGCAAAGTATATGTTATCTATGAACTCAGTTCCTACACCAACTATTTGTGGGCCTGAGGAAGTGGTTCTAATTCCAGTAACTCCACTTGTACTACTTCCAATAGAAGTATTTTGAATTACAAAATAGTCCCCAGTGGTAATACCAGTTTTCAACCTCTCTTTACTGGTTGGTGAATTGATATTAGCAGGAAAAATAGTAGAATCTGGTTTAAGTTCAAAGAATAAAGCAGGCCCAGTGGTATTGATACCAACAGCACTTGTTCCTATTCCAACGATATCACCGTAGTCTCCTACGTAAGTAACATTTTTAATTTCTTCTACTTTAGGTGCTGTTGTTCCAATGCCAGCAAGATTACCAACAATACTTACATTATTTAATTTTGCTTCGACTCCATCAACAACTGAGAAAGCCCAAGAATCTTTAATGTATACTTTAGTGTCTGATGATGATACTGATTTTATAATTCCAGAAGTTGGAAGTATTTTTGGTTCTAGGTAATTTCTTTCTTTTGATATTCTTAGACCATCTATTGTTAAATCTTCTGTTTGCTTTCTCCACATTGTTGGTCTTAGGAATGTTGTATCTGTTGATATACCAACTCCTGAATAGGTTTGTGTTTCTAAAGTATCAGCAGCAATCAATTCATAAACAACTCTATTATCTTGTTCAAATTCACCCCCATACTTCTGCAATCTCAATTGATCACCAGGTTTTATGGTTTCATCAACATCAATTTCATCAAAATCTGATTCAGATCCTGCATAGAAATATATTCTGAACTTACTATTACGTTTTGGTGCCTCTCTAAATGAGATTCTTGTTCCTCCATTAAATGTATAGTCTTTACCAGGAATTTGTAATATGTCATTTATGAATATTAAAAGATTATTCTGTAAAATTATTCCAGACCCCTTTTGTGCAACTATACTATAATACTCTTTTGATGTTATTGTTCTTGTTATTAAAAATGATTTTCTAAATCCGTTAAATTGAGAACTAAAGTCATCCAACTCTAGTAATTGACCAAAGCACCATCCAGAGAATTTATCTTGATATTTGTTCTTAACAGTAATATTAAATGCACTTGTACCTATACCAACTTGGAATGGTATTGTAGATAGTTGTAAATTATCCCCAATTTCGTAACCTATACCACGATTTGCCATATCAAATGATACTATACTGCCACCAGTTCCAACAACAACATCTATAGATGCACCAGAACCATTTCCACCAGTCAATGGAATATTCTTATAAGGACTAGGTGGTGCAACAGTTATAAAGTTCAATCCAGTAGATATTCCTGTGTTAGTATATCCAGCACCTGCATTATTAATTGTAATTGAAGTAACAACACCTGCACTAACAAAAGCAGTAAATGCTGCACCAACTCCAATAGTTGAACTGATTGATACTAGAGGATTTGATAGATAACCAGCTCCTCCAGTTACTATACCTACAGATTGTATAGTTCCAGAGTTAGAAACTACAGCACTGAATATTGCTTTTCTTGGGAATTGATATCCACTTCCAATTCCAACATCAAATTCATTAATAATACCACCTCTTGGTAAATCTTTATTACCACTAGTCCCCGTAAAATCAATTGTTTGTCCAGTTCCAACTAAAGTATAGTCTGATAATGCTGAAGATCCAACAACTCCAAGGAAAGGTTTTTGGAAAATATTGTTAATTAAAACTGCACCAAAACTACTAGTTATACCAGTTGCGTCAACACCGTTTGAGGTTAAATTAAATTTATCAGTTGAACCATCAAATCTGTCAGATATATCATCTAATATTTTATTTGTAGTGTAACTTAATCTATAATATGCTCTACCTGTAAATGAAGAGAAAGTAGATATTCCACCAGTAGGCCCATAAGGTGCTTCAGTAAAGTATAATTTTCCTTCATTTATTCTATAATCTCCTTTCATAACAGTGACTGCAGCACCGACTGTGTGTGCAGTTGCAACCGTTCCCATTTGTCCTCTTTCAACACTGAGTGAATTTGTAGATCCAACACCTACTAAATTTACTTTTAATATTTCACTTTCTATTCTTAGAAGTGACTTACCTTCTATATCAGACACATCATTTAAGAATATAGAGTTTGTTGATATGCCAACCTGTGTCGATAATCCAACTGAAATGGCAGTTGTTATTCCTACAGGACTTTGAATTACATTATCAATACTAATTAATGTTCTGATAGTTGCATCCTTAGATGGAACTGATAATGTATGATTAGTTCCTATTCCACTCACATTCACAAATGATACTGAAACTCCAGCATCTGCAAAACTTTTTGCAACTGCAACTTTAATTAAATCATTATCTTCTTTAATTGCAAAGACTGTAGGGGGCAATAAATTAGTAACTCCAATACCTGGCACAGTTGTAGCTGCTATTCCAATCGCAGACTGGCCAGTTTGTGGTTTATAAATTAATTGTTCTCCAGTATTAAATTCGTGTCTTGGTATAGAAACGGTATGTGTAGCAGTACTAACTCCTGAAGATGGATTAAAACCTCTATGGAATAATGAATCGCTATTAGTAAATAAATCAAAACTTGTAGTTCCAATAACTCCACCACCAGTAGAAGTTACAATTCCTGTAAATTGGGAACTAATATCATCTATCAATAAAACTTTGTTTGTTATTGACTCATTATAATCAGTTATTATCTTTGAATCGAAAGTAACTAATTTTGATAAATTAGGATCAGTTGTATTTTCACTTACTAAGTCATAATAGAATTTTTCATGAACTGATGCTTCTGCGTCAATATCAACATCAAGATCTAATAATCCATCTGATTTTAATGTGTGTTTTGCTGTTGAATGTACACCTAAATTACAGAAATTTTTAAATCCTGCAACGTGATCTAAACTATTGACGGAATCTTTCCAAGTATCGTATGGAACTGCACCTTTAATAGAATATGAAAATCTTTGGTAGTAATCATTATCATGTAAATTCTGAATACTTGAATTTAATTTACCAGTTTCTTGCTTCCAACCATTTTCAATCTCAGTTGCACTATCTACATTTAAATCAAAATCAAATTTAAAGGTCTTTTCAACTGTGGATTTGTTATTACTTTGAGATCCTACAATAATATCATTATCTACAAATTCCCCAATGACATTAAATAATTTTAATGTCTCAGATTCTGAATCCCAACCTTTACTAGCGACTATTCCAGATACACCTTTTCCTAATACTTTAACAGTTTCATTATCAAAGAATGAAACTTTGTTAAATTCAGCATTGAAAGTAGCTAAATGATCTTTTTTAATTACTCTTCCGAAATTATTATCAACCTGATATGTTCCTCCAGTTGAACCAACTCCACTTATGGAGTATTGTATTTTTTCATCACCACCTGTGGTAGTAACACCAATAACAGTAAAATAACTATAATTATAATTACTTGAATTATATCCATCCCCTGTAGGAGAACCATTTACATCATCAAGTATTTTTACATTTTCTACAAATATTTCATCACCTTTTTTAAATGGAAAATCATTTCCTTGATTATAGAATCCACTAGCACTAGATCCAGTTTCTGGAATTGGTGCTCTTAATTCCAGTGTAACCAATCCACTAGTAGTCTCTGCTCCTTTCACTACAACTCCATTCGAATTATTAATAGGAACGATTCTAATATCCTCACTTAAACCAGTGTCATTAGTTAATATATTTACACTGCCTACAGCAGATCCGTTCAATTTTGATTGAGCAACTATTATAGAGTTTCCAACTACAATCACATTAGGTGGGGTTGTATATTCGATTCCACCTGTTGTAACTCCTATTGATTTTAAAGTAAATACATTCTTTAAATCTAAAATTAAATTACTTTCAGCTTCAGGTTGCAAATCTTTGCCTGGAGGAAATTCAATTCCTTGAATAATTGTTTGTGTTCCTTCTATTTGTCCAATTTCATTTGTTTCAATTGTTAGAACAGCATTATTACCTGTTGTTGTTCCTATTGAAGTTAGAATGGGTAATGATGATACTTCAAAACCTTTACTTAAAATTTCTACAGAATGTATTCCACCAAGTTCTGTTGTAGATTTTGTTGAATAAAATGCTGATGAAAAACCTGTTGCTGTATATGATGTGGTCTCAGCAACTCCTACTGGATTAAATTTAAAAATGTTAGTGCCTATGCCAGTTACTTTGTGTTTAATATTAAATTTTGATTCTAATACTTCTATTTCAGAGTGATTGGGTACGTTTTCATTTGCGAAATGTGATATTGTTTTTGTAAAATTACCGCTTTTACCTATTACTCTGTAGTAAAAATTATCTTCTAATGAACTACCAACAGAAACGTTTATTTTAGTGGTTGAATTACCATCACCATTAACTCCACTTCTAGTAATTAAATTAGTATTATACTTTGATATAAAATTGGAATCGTTATAAAATTCTATATCATAATCTGTTAAACTAGAATCTGAAGTTAAAAATTCTACTGTGTTATTTTTAAATACAGTTAATTTTGGATTAATTTTTGAAATCTGATGATTCACTCCCCCAGTTGTGCCAATTCCAATATAATTGTATGGAAATGTAGATAGGTCATATGAATTGTTAGATAATCTTATAGTATTTGATGAATCCTTTATGACATAATAAACCCCATTATTTACTAAAGGAGTTGCTGGTGTTGATGAATTATAAACAACAATATCACCAGTTTCAAAATCATGACTATTAATTGTTATTTTAGATAAACTTGTTCCAGTTTGAATACCAGAAGATGTGAATGAAGTTGGATTTACAACTAATTTTCTAATATTTTCATTATATCTGAAATCAAAAGTTTGAGTTTGTTTTGACTTAATGTCAAGCTTGAACTCATCACCAACAGATAATCCGTGTTGTTGACCTATAGTTGTTCCAGTTGCAACAGTAACTGTTCCATTTACTCTTGTTGCATCACCAGTGACATTGTTAAATACTAATTCTAATTTAGCATTATCAGTTAAACCAGTTACAATTTGTTTAAAAAATACGTTATTTGTACTAAATCCTACCTTTTCTGTTGATAATCCAATAAAGTCATTATTTATTTTTACACAGAATAATTTACTAAAAGAACTTAAGTTAAATGGATTAGATAAATTTAAATTTCTAGATCCGAAAATTGTAGATCCTAAAGAAACAAGAGATACCTCATCACCACTTTTAAATTTGTGATTTGGTAAAAATATTGCCTTTGGTGGAATAGATTTCTTAATTGGAGTTACACCGACAAATCCTACGGTAACATTTGTAAAACTAGTTCCAATTCCAACTGATTTTGCAGCTTCAAAATATTGTATTTTTGGAAATTCAATATTTTTATTTTCTATTTTTTTATCGATTGTGTATGTAAATTCCTTTTCTAATCTGGTTATCACAGATCCTGAATTGTGAGCAGGTATCGTTGATGTATTTGAATTGTGACCTCTAATTACTCTATGTTTATTATTAATGTCATCGTGATCAATTATTAGAAATTGTTCAGTCCCAATCATAACTATATCGTTAACTTTAAATTTTCTACTAATAGTAGAATCAGAAAAAGTTAAAAATGTAGAGATTCCAACATTAGATGTTTGTAATGAAGTAGATATTGAGGAAGTAACAGTAGATACACCAATAATTCTAACTCCTTCCAAATTTTTGTACTTAGTTGATGATATTCCACTAATTTCAACTATATCTCCATCAAGTAATTCATGTGAGGTAGTTGATAAACCAGTAATTTTATTATCAGATACAGAAAATTTTAAATTATTGACTACTGTATTAGTGGTTCCGACTGAAACTATTGGTTTTCCTAAAACCTCATTTACTCTAGATGATATTGTTGGATCACTAAAGTTTAATTTATCATTTACTTTGTAATTTTCTCCAGATTCATCAATAGTTATTTCTGTGATCTCTGCTGACTTAACTCCATCAACTTCAATTACAGGTTTGGAATCTAAAGTATCTTGTAGTAATGGATATCTTCTATGAGTTTCATTTAACCCTAAGTGAGTTACATTTCTCTTATACTTACCATCATTAATTGTTAGATCAGATTGATCGTTTAAATAATTGTAATTAAAATCATCAGTATGATTACGATGTTTAAATGTAATATATGGAAAAGTAGGTTCAAAACTGGCTTTATCTACAGTTGAAAAATATGCATAAGTTCCGTTTGGATATTCTGGAGTTATTGTAAATTTACCATTAAATTCATCCAAATCTCCACTTTCATCATAAAGGTAATCATTAGTAAAGTATCCATTAGTATAAGTTGACTGCACAGGTCGATAATTACTATCGTTTATTGCGGATATAGAATAACTAGATTCTGCAAATGTAAATCCTGTTCCAACTGTACTATTTGTAATTGCTCCATAAATTGGGTTGCCATCATAGGCCCATCCAACTATTTTTGAATGTCCAGTTGTATTATTATTATCACCTACCAATTCTTTGTATTTTGTTGGTGGATAGAAAGAACAAATTTTATTACCTTTGATTGCTAATTCAGAATTTATTTGCAATAATTGATTATTGTTTGTTAGCGATGTTTTATATCTTTCTACAGAGTTTATTTCCCATTTATAAATTTTTGCTGAAATTAAGGCATCTTTCCCAACAGGATTAATTTTTATGAGTGTTTTGCTTGGATTATATCCAGATCCCTTTTCAATAATTTGAACACTAGTGATTTTACCACCAGAAACTATTGCTTTTAATTTAGCAAAAGATCCTGTTACTGTTCCTACTCCCACAACTTCAAGATCTGGAGGAGTAGTATATTCAGATCCTTCATTTGAAATTACAACATTAACAATTTTTCCATCTACAATTATTGGATTTAATTCAGCATCTTTACCAGTCAAGAAAGACATACTTGGTTGTCTAACATAATTGATTATGTTTGTTACTCCATAACCAACTCCACCACTTTTTAAGAATATATTTTCAAGTTTACCTCTAACAATAGGATCTGCTGAACCCTTATAATATTCAGGTATGGTTGATGTTAACCCTATTGCTACATCATTACTAATATTAACTTTAATATCTGGATATTTGAATGTATGAGTTCCCACTCCAACACTATTCAAACTTTCATAAATTTTTCTATCATAATTAGTACTTACTATAGAAGATAATGTTCCAGCATCACTTAACTTAAACTTATTATCATCTACGATTGTAATTTTATAAACTTTAGATGTAGATAATCCAGAAATAACAGTTCCAGTGCAAATATACTCTACGTTATCACCATTTTTAAAATTATGGTTTTTCGCATATATGTAATCATTGAATGTGTTTACACCAACAATAGTTTTGAATATATCTTTTCTATCTGTGGGAGGATATTGTTGAGAACTAATTTGTACCTTTCTGTTTGAATAAGAAGATCCAGAATTAGTGACTACTATTCTATCAATTACCTGTCTAATACCCCTAGATTTAAACGTATGTGTTCCATCACCGTTTTGAATCAAATATATTGTATTAATTCCTGCAATGGCATCATTTTTGTTTATATTAAGTGTAAATGAGGTATTAGACCTTTTTGAAACAAAGTATGTACTACCACTTAACAGTCTACTTGTTGTAAATCCAACATTAGTTACACCAATGCCAATTGGAGTGCCTGTTGCAGTATATGTTACTTCCTCTCCATTTAAAAATTTATGTTCACCATTAAATGTATCTGCTGCTAAACTAACATCAAAATCTGTAAATGAAGCACTATGAGTAAATCCTCTCATTTTTGCTTCACAAACTGCACCAGATCCATTTCCTCCAGATATTGTTATTGATGGTATTTTTGTGTAATCGAATCCTCTATTGGTTACTATTATCTCTGACACATTTCCAGAAAAATTACCATATGAATCACATCCACTTCCAGAAGTGTCTGTAATTGATAAAGTTGGTGGATTTACAATATCATAGTTTTCTCCAGAATTTAAAACCTCAATTTCATCTAATTGACCATAATTAATATAATCTTTTGAAATTGGAGATTGATATTCAATTCCATTTAAGGATACACCGATAGATCCAAATAGTTTTTGATTACCAGTTGATATTACTGGGTTATTATATATTCTTTTAAAGTTATCTTGATTTCTTAATTTTACTCTTTTATGTAAATCAGCAGGAGTTATTGTATGAGTAACATTTTGGAATGTAGAGGTGTTTATTCCAATAAAACGAGGTTGTTCTAATGATTTATTAAATAAATTTGCTTGTGTTGAGGCTAATTTAATTGTATTGGAATCAATTACATTAACAAAGTAGTATCCAGTAGTAATACCAACTAATCCAGATCCAGAATTGGTATCTTTACCTAACTCTAGATATATTTGCTCTCCATTTGTAAAGTTATGTCCACCCACAGTAATAGTATGTGCGTTGGTACTAACTCCAACAGCTGAATTAAATGTTCTTGAACGATTTGTAGTATCAGTTTCAAATGAAGGATAACCAGAAAAAGAAATATAAGTGTTACCATCACTATCTACAAAACTATTTTGTATATTACCCATCAAAGAAGTAATACCAAATCTACTATCAATAGAAGTAACTATTTTTCTTATTGTATAGTCACCAACAATATTTGGTTTACTTGTAACTTCTATACTAAACTTATTTGGTTCGTTTGCATCTTTTACTTCTACATTTGCAGATTTTACTTCACCATTTGATTTTAATATAACATCAATTCTGTCACCTTTCTTTAAAAAATGATCAACTCTAGTTGTAAAAGATTCACTTCCATCATGATTAAGAACATCAACATAAGATAAGTTATTATAAAACCAAGTATTAAATTTTTTATCGTTAATATCTGTTTTCTTACCTAAATGTTTAACTCTTATCTTGTCATCAATATCAAAATACTTAGTATTACTAACATCTGATACTCCAGATATTGATCCAGTCACTCTCATTGTACAAATCTTTGTTAAATCATTATTTTCATAACCATAAATGAAATTAGTGTCAATAATTGAATTCGATTCAACAAATACTGTTGAAATTCCAGTACATCCAAAAAATTGATTATTTGACTTTGAAGTGTAACTTGCTAATGTGTATCGATTGTCTGCATTTAAGTAATAAAAGTTACCTGCTTTGGTAAATCCAATTGTAGAATCGACAGTTGTGACTTCTGTAGTTGATGCTGTGCCAACTACTTTTGTTTTTGTAGATACTTTAAATTTATTTGTTATCGTTCCCTTTGAAAAAGAAATTTTATGATATTTTTTGTCTTTTAAATATATTTCCTGAACATTTGCTACAGCTCCACTTGCAGTTGGAGTTGTAAATGAATCTTGATATATTTTAAGTCCAATTAGGTTTATAGGATTGCCACTTAGACTTTCCACAATGATGTCATCAGTTACATCCCACTCTGCGTCTGAAGGTAGAAGAGTTTGATCGAATGGTTTAATTACATCAACCTGTTCTCCATACAAAACTTGAAATAAAATCTGTAAAGACGTATCTGTTCCTTTTGAACTGTAAAAATCTCTTGCTCTTGATAAAATATTTTCTACATTTAACCCATATGCAAAACCTTTACCTTCTAAACCAGGTAAAAATTGTTTTTTAAATTTTTTGTAGAACTGTGTTACAAAAAGGAAACTTAAATTAACAACTAATGAACTAGCAGCGTGTGAAGATGCATTTGTATCGCTAAAAGTCAAAAATTCAGGGGAACCAGCTGTTTCAAGATCAGATATTCCACTAAATCCACGAACACAACCAGTAAATGAAGTTGCAGTTTTTCCAGTGTATGTAATAATTTCATTGTCAATTTTTAAGAGACCATATTTGTCAGGAAAACCTGTAGTTTGATTTACATTAATAACATCGTCATATGCATATGTTGAAGATGCTAAAACAACAGGAGATTCTGGATTTGTACTGTTTGGTGCAGGTACTGTTTGTTTTTCAACCAAAGAGATGTCAGCTACAGTTGAAATTTTCTTTAATGATGAGATATTATCACTTAGATAAGTCGATCCATACTCACGTTCCTCAGATTCGTAGTATTGAGTTAAAAATTCTATAAAAAGTGGATTATCTGCCTGTATAAAATCTGGTATTTGGCTACCAAGAATATTCGAGATTTTAACTTTTTTATCTGACATCTGTTATCTTGTATATTTTTTATTGCTAATAAAACTAGATGGTGGTGTATAGTTTGTTCCAGAAATATTGGAACCAGAAACAAGAACATCCTCTAACAAGTCAAGTTTGCTATTTCCTTTAGTATCTAGGACAATATAAATGTTCTCTTTTGCCACAATATCATTAGATTCTGGAGTAACTTCAATTTCAATCTTACCATCTATAGTTGTAGATGATATGTTGATTGGAAACAGATTTATTTCTCCTCTTTTGTAATCTACGATTCCTGCATTGTTATTAATATAGGTAACTATATCTCCATCAATTGTAAAAAACTTGATGGTTCCTGTAAGTTGATCGTTATCTGGAAAATCAGTCAAATATATGTCTCCATCAACTCCTTCAATCTTAAATGCAGTAGAACGTATATTAAATCCTTCCAAATCGGCATGAAAAACATTTCCGTAGCAAATTTCATATGTTGCAATTTGGTTATAAGAGGGTTTTAAATCTCTTCTCATTATCAAAGTGGTAATATTTGATGTTATACCACTATCAACTCGGTCAATTTGAGAAAGTAACTTACTATACTTCAATCTTCCACCAAAAGAGTTGATATCTGATGATCTTGCATAAGTTTCAATCGCAGATAATATTCGAGATTGTAAATTTAACTTATCAGAGACAAATCCTGTATCAAATGATACTGTTGAGTTAAATTCAACATACAAATACTTTAAATCTAAAAATTCTTGCTTGATGCCAGCTACTGTATACTTCTTTAAATCATTTTTTATTGAGTCTTTAACGACTTCAGACAAAACTTCACCGTTTTTAGGTTTAACTGTGATGTAAACCTTTCCAAACTCAGGTGGATCGAGTTCTTCACCACCATAAGCACTTACTGAGTCTATGTTTGGGTATAAGAAGGGTATTAGACTCTTATAATCATTTGGCGTAACTGCTCTATACTGCGATGCATATACCCTTGGAGCAAGATATTTGATGTTATCCACAGATTCTATCGAATCTCCGTTTTCAGACTTCTGTGTAGTCGTTATAAGCGATATACCAGAGGTAATATCCTTATCTGTACCACTTGAAATATAAGTTAATCTTCCAGAGAAGTTAAAATTAGCAGCATTGTTACCATCTCCTCCATTTGTAACAATGTAACTGACTCTTATTTTAGCTCCATTTGCTGGTTTTCTTCCCAAAACATTATCACCAAACATAATTTGGTATCTTTCATCATCAATTTCTTGAAAAAGGAACAATCTTGACTCGGCATTTACATCAAAGATGTTTGTATAGGCATTATATACTTGAGTTGACCCCTTTTCTTCAACTTCAACACGAATTGAAGAGGTATCAATGTTTGCATTTGGTAAAATATACCTTTGATTAGTCTGTGAACTGTTTACAACAAAAGTTTTTGTCAAATAATTACCTTCATATATTGAAATATTACTAAAACTAGCAATTCCACGACTATCTGGAGTCACTATGATATCATCTGGAATAGAAAATATATAATTTCCACCTTGAACAGACCCAAGAGCAACTAAACCTTTACTCAACTTAACAACATTTGCTCCATCTGGTGCATTTACATTAAAATTTATTTTTGCAACAGAAGATTTTGTAGATCTTGGCACATATCCAATATTTCTTGCAAGTGATACAACATTTTCACGAAGAGTTGCACTATCAATGAATGATTCATTAACAGCCATATTCGTATTGTACGAAGTAATATAAGAATTATATGCTAAAGTATCAATTAAAACTGAAAAATTAGATCCCTCAAAGTCAAAATCAGAAAAATTTGAGTTTGATCTCAAGTAATCTTTGATCTGAACCCTTAAAGTATTAAAATCTAGGTTAGTAAACTGTGAAAATGACATTATATCCTAGTCGGTTGAAGTAAAAATTCGATATTTTGTGTTGGAAAAGGTAATCCTACGATTTCATACTCAATTCTTATCTGTAGTTCGTAAGAATCAATTAAAGATTCAGCGATAACATTGGTAAGTTTTATTCTTGGTTCAAAGTTTTTGAGCAAAACAGTGATTTCTCTTTCTAAAAATGATGAAATGTCATTTAAATTCGTCTCAAACAACGAATCTTCAATTGATGTACCCAATAAGTCATTAAAAAATCTCTCATTAATGCGTGTTCGGCATAAATTGATGACTGATCTCTTTATTGCATCTTCATTCTTCAACACAGTTACGTCATTTGTAACTGGATGTCGAGTAAATGATAAACTTATGTCTTTAAATGCACGAGAAATTTGAACTGCCATTCATTTTGATATATTTTTCCTAATATATCTATAAGGGTTTTTTGAATAATAAACTTATTTATTCCCCTTCTTTCAGAAATTGAGGTTTTTCTTCCTCTTTTTCCTCATAATAGGTATCAGCATCGTATTCACTAATCAGTTTTTTACCACTTTTGATGAATTCTTGTGACTTATCCATTTTAATAACCATTTTTTTTCTCCTTAATGATTTATTTATCCTAATTCTAGGTCTTCTTTTCTTTCTTTTGCTGTTTTCCAAAAATAATTCTCGTCATTTCCCAATCCATCACGATCATGTCCGTTTTCCACCTGATAATACACGGTTGATACTTTAAAATCAGGATTCTTGGGTGTCTCAGGAGTAAGACTATTATCGTATATCCTCATTCTATTATTT
>MDTB01201430.1_pt1 | contig 22457 bp, 21 predicted proteins | sample 811161 | NCBI WGS metagenome assembly MDTB01 (sample SAMN05326650, study PRJNA326480) | marine metagenome | isolation source: seawater | place: Mediterranean Sea | collected 2009 | reverse complement strand
TTTTATTCACCCTTTATTTCCACTCTCTCACCATCATAGTACCCTACTACACCACCCACCCTTCTATTCATTATATCCTCCGACGCGTAGACATCTCCTGTTTTTAAATGAACATAATATGGTATTCCTTTATGTTCTATTATTGTTAATTTAACTTCTTCATCTTTATTTTCTTTTATTTTATATGTTCCGTGCGGACAACCTTTTATATGTGTTCCACAAAAATCCTGACCATCCTTTCTTTGTCGCGAACACTGTTTTCCATCTGCCCGTTTAGCTCTACATTGTCTTTGTTTATCAACTTCATTTTTTGACCGTGAACGTTTTTTATATCTTGATATGTCAACATGACTACCTTGCTTAGTTAAATCTAATAAATCTTCCATTTGTTTTTCTGTTAAGATGTACATCAAATATATATTTATTATTTATTTATTTATTTCAATTTTATAAAAAAAATAAAGTTTAAATATACTAAGTAGTTTAACTATCTATATAGTGTTACTATATTATGGTCTATATCATAAACACCACAATGCTCTTTACTCTCACTATTATATAAGTTTCCTTCATTATCTTTCCAATATATATTATTTTCCCAATGAAATTCATGGCAATCTACAACTTCTTCTTCTTTTTGAGCAGTAATCAATGTATTTAAGATATCATCATTTAAATTCACAAAAGTTTTTGTCTTTTTTGGGCGACCTCTAGATTTTTTCTCGTTATCTGAATCCGTATCATTTACTTCTTGAATTTTTTTTGGTCTACCTCTATGTTTAACCACCACACATTTGTCTGGTAACTTTTGACCCCAAACTCTTTCACATTCTCTCTCAGCTTCTTTTAAAGAAAGCTTATTTTTTTTTATATAAGTCATATAGTTTATCTCTTTGCGCCCTTTCGGATCACGATACTCTCCAATACTTTTTTTCAATCTATCATATACTGTGCCATACTTATTCTTTTTACATATAGTACAATACTCTTTGCATTTATGTGTACATTGTGTATATAATCCACCATTAAATCGCAATCCTTTACATTGACACTCCACAATCTTACCTATCCATGGTAATTTAATTACCTCCTTCGTTGCTTCTTTACTAGTTGTTATACCATATTCTTTTTCAATAAATGATATAACATAACTAGTGTGCTGGTTTAAAATAGCATCCATTGCAATAAATAAGTTTTAAAAACATATTTCAATTTTTTTAATTTAGACAAATATATATATATATTATATATGTATCCAATTGAATATTATCGTAAACAAAATATTTACGCTTATTATAACAATAAAAGACACATCATCTTTGATGATAATTTAAGCTACTTATTAGAACAAGGATTAAAACCAATAAAACTATCCCCAACTAAAACTATATTTTTATAATATATTTATCCTTTAAAATAACAATAGATTCGTCAAAATATAAAATTAAATATTATCTATAAATGTAAGTATGGATATAAATAATATTTTTGAACCACTTAATTATACAATAAATCAACAAGGAAAAAATATACGTAAACATTTAATTTTATATATACAATATCTACTAGGAGATACTAATCCTTATATAAAACAAATTATAAATGATATTAATATAACACATAATGCTACTTTAATTATTGATGATATTCATGACCAATCTTTAAAGAGACGAGGAAAAACATGCGCTTACTTGCTTTTTGGTAAACCACTCACTCTTAATGCTGGCTATTTAAAAACTTTACAAATACTAAATGAATTAGATAAATTTTATCCTATATCAGCTATAGATACTATTAGAAAACTATACATCGATTCTTTTTATAAAGGGCATATAGGCCAAGGATTTGATATTTATTGGAGAGAGATTAAACATATACCTTCACTAGAAGAGTATATTATTATGGTAGACAATAAAACAGGGATCATTTTTAATACTTCTGTAAAAATTTGTGACTTATGTAATAGTAAACAAGCATCAAAAAAACAATTATCTAAAATTACCATATTAATGACTTATATTGGACGTTTTTTTCAAATTCGTGATGACTATATTAATTTGACCTGTCCAAAATACTGGAAATTAAAAGGATTTTGTGAAGACCTAGATAATGGAAATGTGAATTATGTACTAGTAATATTAAAACATATGTATCCAAATTATAAATTAACTGGTTCAAAGAAAAAAATATATAAAATACTATATAAAAAACGCATATTTGAAGCGGTTTGGTATATATTAGATCAATATAAAGAGAAAATAATCTTATTAGAAAAAAATATAACTCAATCAAAAACAACTACTCATTATTTAGATGATTTTTTTAAAAAACTAACTTTTGAAAAACCGGTTCATTATAGTAAAATTGTTATCTAAATATATATTATAATGAGTTTAAATTTAAATTACGATTTTCCACCTATGACATTTGATGCTGTGCGTGTTGACGACATCGACCTGCCAGAGTATAATCATGTTAGCAAATATGGTAAGGATAAAGAGATTGAAGCTATTCTAATAGATAAAATCTATTATAAAAAAGATAAATATGGAGAAGATAAAGAAGATAAATATGGAAGAAAGATTGCAGAATCTTATGGATATATAATATATAAACAAGCTTTTAATATTAATTATGACCCATCAAAGTACGATGAGGTCCCTGGCATACTAGTATATGTAAAATTAGATGAAGATATTAAACATGAAGACGTTAAAAGAGTATTGAAATCTTCTATTATACAAAATGGTGCTAAACAATATGCTAAAAAATATATCGAAAAGTTGCAGAAACCCTTTTACGAACCCACTGATGCAGATCTTGATTATGCACAAAGAATAACCAAACTAAATAGTAATTTTAATCAACGACTAACAGATCCGCATCGAACGCAAGGGCTTTTACCAAATCCTATGCCAGACCACAAGCGAGTATACTTTGGAGGAAAATCACATAAGAAATTAAAAACACATAAACTAAAAAGACGTAAATCAAGAAGGCATAAATCAAATAGACGTAAATATAAAAAACGTAAAACACGACGACATAATAAATCTAAATAACTAATTATATATATTTATAATATATGTCATTAGCAAAACTAGATTATTTTCATTATATTATTTCAGGAACGACCTATATATTTTCAGGTGGATATAGTTTAATTGCATCTTTAGGAAATTTATTAAAACGACCTAACGATGATGAACTAGTCTTAAATGGACTTAATAATCTTTATTTAGTAAGAGAAGAAGTTACACAGCGCGAACAAAAAATGCGGGAATCAGTACAAATTTATTTAAATAAGGCAAAAGAATTTATGAAAAATAATATGAAAAGAGAAGCACGAGTAATGGTACGTTTACATATGTTATATGATATGCAAGTAAATCATTGTCAAAGTACAATGACTGCTATAGAATCGCATATTATCTCTCTAGAAAGTCTTTCATTAAATAAAAAAGTGTGTTTAGCATTAAAATCCAGTAATTATGTCAATGGTTTTGAAACAATTGATGAAAATGTTTTAGAAGATGCGGTTGAAAAATTAGATGACCGAAATGTAAGTACGAGCGAATTCTTAAAAGCATTAGGGGATATTCCATCCCTAGATATAGATGATTCCATGATTGATGATAAACTATCTAGTTTAGCACAAGATATAGAATCTGTTCCAGTTATTGAAAAAACAGAAACCAATGATGTTAAACCAACTATTTCATTAATAAATTTACCAGAAGTACCTACTAAAATACCAGTATTAGAGAAACAAGAAGAAAAAATTGAGAGTTTAGCTTAAATATAATTTATTAACTATTATATATGTTTGAAAAAGTATTTTTATTTTTCAAACCTATAGATGAAACCAAAAACCCCTACTATAAAGAATATGGGCGTGATTATTTTATACCCGAATCAGGCTATTTAATCTTTGATTAAATAAATGATGCTGCATGCTCAGCTGCGACTTCCATTGCTTTCTCACCTGCAGCTACTGTTGCAGCACTAATTGCAGCCCCTAAATGACGTTTTTTCTTATCACTTGGTGCAACAGGAAGTCCCCAACATCTTGAACGTTTTGTTTTTGAAAGAATCTCTTGTTCTAATTTTGATTCTTCATATTGTGCTTGTGCCAATTTAGCTGCACTCTCTGCCATCTTTTTTAACTTTATATCTTCAGGAAGAGGTTCATGTAAAATTCCTTTCTGTTTCATTGCATAAATCATTCTAGTTACACCAATTCCTCCACCACATCTCTCAAATAAATCTAATTTAAGAAATTCATCTAATTCTTTTTCCACCCTTTTTTTTGTAAAATTAGAAAATAAAATATTTGCATAATAACTATTATTATAAAACATCTTCTTCATTTCTTCACTACTTGTAGAATGTTGAGCCGAACTGATTATCTTTCTACCATACATAATAACATCTAATTTTTTTCCTGTATCTTCATAAACCTCTTCTTTTATATTGTTGGAATATAAACTAGAACTAGGAATATTTTTTAAAAATACAACAGAACCATTATCATTACAAATTTTTTCTTCATGTAGATAATCTATTTCCGATATATTATATTCATTTAATAAATTATGATAATCTTTATAATTAAACATATCTTCAGTTCCAAAACCCAGATATTCCAATAGCTCTATTTCTAATTTCAATAAATCTTCTATTGAACCACGCATCTCATATTCAAATATTGGAAATATTTTATCATCACGACTTAAAACAAAATTAGAATCATTCCTAAAACTAGTACTTAAAGAAAATACTCCAGGCCATTCGGGGTTTTTAAGTAATTCATATTCGAGCAAAACCTGTCCTTTTTGAAAAAGAGGCCATACTTCACCTTCAAAATTAAAGGTAGAAATAGTATTAGGTTTATCACAAACAGCTAAAATACCTAATCTACTCTGTGTATGAACTTCTATCCAGCCTTTTTTTTCAAAAAAACGTCTCATTTTTCTAATCGCTGCACTATAATCTAATGAATTAATAGACACAATACCTTCATCACAATTATTTATCATTTATAAAATATATTAAACTATTTTTAAGTGTATATAAATTATTTATACTTGTTTACCCATATTCTTTAAATGTTCTTTAAAACGTTCAGTTTTATCATCATCTTGATATTTTTCTTGAATAAAAATAAGCATATACTTATCCTGCATACTGCAATTACATTTCTTACATAAAAATATACAATTTTCTTGTACCGGTTTACCTCCTGCCTTCCAAGACTTAATATGAGCATATTCCATTGCATTTCCTAACCCTTTTACAGTAATTTGTTCACATAATAAACATTTATCTGCTCTCATATTATTATCACAGCAATATTGATACCAATTTGATGATATACTACTTTTTACTGGATCTGGAAAATCGTCTTGGCTAGTTCTTGTATTATTATTTGTATGTCTAGGTTCTGAATGTCCTGGGGAAGATGCTGGTGCTGGGGAAGATACTGGTGTTGGGGGAAATACAGGTGCTAAAGGAGATATAGGTGTTGGGGAAGATGTTGGTGTTAGAAGAGATGCAGGTGCTACTACTAGTGAAGGGACAGGTACTACTACTGCAGGTTCCGGTACAAATGGGGATACTGGTGCAGTTACTGGTATAGATGCTCCTTGATTACTTGATAATTTGAACTTCATTAACTTATGTCTGAACAATTTTTGAATAGTTTTAACTGCTAATTTTCGTTTTTCAGTTAGTATTAATCTTGCAACATTTCGCATATATCGTTGTACTGATTCTCCTAAGGTTGTTGCCTTAGAATTCCCTTTATCCATAGGAAAATTATATTGTTTAGTATTTTTTGAAACATGATTTTCAAAACGCGGGCGCCCATAATATTCCTTTCTATCAGTACTTACTTCAATGCCTAATCTTTTTTTACTAGCTTTTAAATTTATATTAAAACCATTCAAAAAAATATGTACACCATCATAATCTTCTATCTTCACATTCTTTTCATATTTTCTAATTTCACAACTAATTATACTCAAACGCATATGTCCAGAATCTATTGGATAAAATGTATCTTTATTATCAAAATCATTATAAGAAAGGTCTTGATTTTTATTTCCTTTTGATTCATTAATTTTTGCATATTCACCTATCTTATTTTTAATATGATTTTCTAAATTACTATAATTTAATATTTTAAGAATAGTAGATTTAGTATTTGTAGATGCGTGTTCATTTTTTTTAAAATGACCAATTTCATAATCTAATTCTAATGCTCCACATGCTGGACATAATTCATCTACATTTTGTTTTTCATTTTGCCAATAAAATTCTATTTCATTATTATAAATTTTTTTGTTATTAAATTTATTACATGCTAAACGTAATTTATCATTCATATCACGAAATTTTTCTTGATACTCATCATTTAGTGGAATTATAAATAATGATCCTGTTTTTTTATTTCTAATATCCATCATATCTAAAATATTATCTATTTCATTCTGATTAGATATTTTATTCCAGCCTATATATTTAAAATGACCAATATAACAAGACATACTATCATCTAAAGATATAACCTGTGCAAACACACATTGATTATGATCTGGAGGAATTACTCTATCAATAACCAATTTAATACCATGACCATTTAATCCAGCAGTATTATTCATATTATCACCAGACTCATTCTTCCTGAGCAATGCAACTTTATCATCTGGAGAAAATCCACCATCACTAGTATATGTATATAATGTAGTAAAGTTATCAGAATAATGGATTTTACGCTCATAACCACTCATATTACCCGTAACTTCACCCATCATATCATATGAATTTAATGGAATTCTTCTATCTGCTTCATTACGTTTGAATTCATTTGTTTTCATATGTTTTATATTACTATTTTGATGATCTTCGAACATTGGGTCTTACCCTATAGTAAGAGCAATCCTTTAAGTATAATTATAATTAATTTAGTATAAATATATATATACACTATTATTATGGATTTATGGAAAAAAGAAGGATATTGTTTACTATCAAATATTATAGACTCAAATACATTAAATAAATCAACATCATTTTTAAAGACAATATATAACGCTAAATCATCTGCTGATAAAGATTTTGGTTCTGAAGGTAAACTAGAATTTCCTACTGGTAAAATTATTGACAAAATTACTTTAAATGAATCTATTATTGACATTGTCGAAAATCTTTTAGATGATAAGGTTCTATTAACACAGGCTGATACATGGAGTAAATATGGTACTAATGATTTTTCAGAAAAAAGTAATAATAATCAGCGTATGCATATGGATTATGGCAATAATAGTTTTTTACATCCATCTTCATGGGATAATCCGGAAGCTGTTGCTGCTATAATCTACTTTACTGATACATATAAAACTGGAGGAGGAACAAGAGTAGTTCCAAATACTTATAACACTAAATATCTATATCAACCGCCTTATACAACTATGCCAGGTATTCAACATTATAAGTTTTTTAATGATAAACAACATGCTGAAACTCATATGCAAAACCACGGACTACAAGTACTTAAATTTAGAGAAGAACTCTATAAACATGAAATAGAATTATTCCCAACAATAGGAGATATATTATTTTATCGTCTAGACCTTTGGCATCGAGGCACACCGGTCTATATAGACCAACACCGAATAACTATGAATCTAGTATGGAAAAAAAAATCTGCTACCTGGATTAATCAATGGAATCCTGGATGGAGTAAAAAAATGTATTATTCATGGCTTGAAAAAGAATTTATACAAATGACTCCTAAACAACGTTCTATACTTGGTGTACCATATATAGGAGATAAATACTGGACGAAAACTACTTTAAGTCATTTAAAAGCTAGATATCCCAATATTAATATTAACCCTTATATGTCCAAATTATGATTTATCCTATAATAAATCATAATTTATTATTAAATTACTCCTCTGCACTTACTCCCTGCTTCACAAAATGTTTATTCATTAATCCCTGCAAATTAAAATATGTTACTTCTTGTTGATCTTCTACTCCTAATAAAGATTTTAATGTTTTATCTGGTTTAATAATCTTTGCGTTATCAGCATATTGCAAATTATTATTTTTAATATATTGAATTAAAAATTGCGTTACTTCAGTTCGCGCAATATCAGTTCCATTATCTTTACCCATAAACTGACACAACTCATCTGTTACAGGGCTTGGTTTAGCAAATCCAGAAGGTTTTCTATTACCCTTAAGACGATTCTTTTCTACATTTTTATGTAAAACTTTTAACTGCTTCTGTACAGTCTTTTCCACACCCTTAATTTGAGCCTGAAGCTGACTTACGTTTTTACGAAATTGAGATAAAGTATTTAATATTTCATCAAATTCTTGGCTCATTTTATCCTTTGATACTTCTAGTTTAGATTCCATTATATTAGTTAATTAAATTATATCTTTAAGTATAAACACATTTATAATTAGGTATTTGACTTCTTATTATATTTAAAATAAAAATTCAAATAGTAGTATATTATAATATCTTATTATAATATATGGTTAAAAAACATAAAGTATCTTTAAAAAAAAAACGTAGAAAATCCTCGTATAAAAAACATATATCTAGAAAACAAAGTAAACGACTAGCTAAAAAACATAAGTTACGTGGTGGTGAAGGCAGTCCTGATCGTATTGGAATTAACCCAAACAGTCGCAGAGATGAAGACTTAGAAATTTTAGAAACAGCTCGTAAGAGAAGAGAATATGAACGATTTCTACAAGAATATAAAAAAGAAACTGAAAAAGAAGAAAAAAAAAAAAAGAAAGAAGAGAAGTAACAGAACATTGGAAAAACACTTTTCCAGAACGTAGAAGAGATATAAGATCCCAACGTATGACAAAACAATCCATACCTACTACACGACGTACTACAAATATAAATAGCCTTGAAAAAAAATTAAAAAAAATTTGTTCAATTCCAAAAAGTAGTGCTCCAAATTATTCTGAAATACAAAATAAACCTTCAGGTGAAAAAAAATGTTATAATTATTATTATGAAGATAATAAAGGAATTAGATGGCCTTGGAGACATAATAATATGAATATTACAAAAAAAACACAATGTAGTAAAAGACCAAATAGTTTACAAATAATTAATTGTGATAAATTAAAACATAAAAAACGACTACATACAAGATATGATAAAATATAATTATCTGTAATATTCCAAATATATAATATTACTACATAAAATATTATATATTAAAAATCTTCTTTCATATCTTCCTCTACAATATCATTTATTTTTAAATGAATCTGAACAGTTTCTATTGATACATTCATACATGCTTGGAACTGTAAATCATCTTCATATGTTCTTTGTAATTTTTTTATTCCCTCTATTGCTGTTTGGGTTTCTAATTTTATTCTTTCTGCCAAATTATCATTTCCTTGAGATAAAGCTCCATTATATTTCTCGACCACTGAATTTAATAAACTTTGTATAAAAATTATATTATTTGTCCTTGATTCACTATTTATCATTCGCCATACTCCTCTTAACAATGAAGGTTTTTGAATCTTTATTCTAGGTCTTATTGAATGGTTTGTTGCTATTCGATCATTTTCTATAATACTTCCTAATATTCTTAATTCTGTTAACATATCTTGGTCGCTTGAACTAGTTGTAGAATAAATCATACTATTTTAACCTAATATATTTTTATACTATTTTTCACTTGAGGGCCTTTTTTTATGTTTTACCTCACTCCATCCATCATCACGCTCTTTAGAACGATTATGACGCGTTTCACACATAAGAGGACCCTTATTAATTCCACTAACATTTGCTGCTTGTAACTTATGATCTCCCTTTGTAGTTTCTTCTACCTCATAATTAACATATTCTCCTTCTACTAGATAATTATAATGTTTTTCTTTAGTAATTAAAGCACTATGATGTACAAATATATCTGCCTTACTACTTAAATCCGTAAGAAAACCATATCCTGCTTTATTATTAAACCATTTTACAATTCCAGTACTCACAGACATTTATATTATTATTAATATAATCTTTAAGTTAAAATAGGATATGATTTATTAACAACCCATTCTAAACCTTCATTATCAGCTAGTCTCTCAATATATTTTTTATAAATAAAATATACAGGTTTTTCATAGTAATTTAATTTATTTACTAAATTAAATAATTTCTTTAATGACTGATGTTTCGGAAAAAAGTTATTTTTTTTTTGGATTAATTTTAAATTATTTTTTTCAGATATCCAAGGCATATCTCCTTCTAAAATATGACATAAAATATATACTATACTTATCATATCATCACGTCTAGAATATCTTACTCCATTATGAATATTTAAGCTCATATAATTATTTGTTCCAATTGGATTATTATTATCCGTTTCTTCTACATGCTTATTTTTATTATTAAGATAAGTTTTTGATAAACCATAATCAATAAGATGAACCTGACATAAATTCTTTCCATCCATCATAAAATTATCTAATTTTATATCACGATGAATAATTCCCTTACTATGTATATATTCTATGATATCCAATATTTGTCTACCTAAATATCTTACTGTAGATGGGGCAAATTTATTTTCACTAGTTATCATTAAATATTCAGATAATGATTTTCCTAATAAATCAAATATAACATAATAATAATTTATATCACTACCATACCATCTTATATTATATATTCCACTTTTTCCACGTAAATAATTACATATTTTTATTTCATGTTTAAAAGAACCTTTACTCTTCTCTACTCTTTTAATAGCTACTTCTTCACCTGTTCTAGAATATTTACCACGATATACTTGTCCAAAACTACCTTCACCTATCTTTTCAAGAATTTTATATTTATTCATTATATTATATCTACATTATCTTTATTAAATAATTGATATAAATATATTATATTTTATATTGTTAATGGTATTATTCAGTAAAGAAACACCACCTGATAATTTTCATCTTGTACCTACTAATTTTCCTTATTCACTTAGTCCCTGGCAAAAATGGGCTATCTGGAGCATTTATAAAAATCATCATACTATTGTTTGTGCACCCACCGGCTCAGGTAAAACCTGTCCAGCCGAGTTTGCTATCGAATATTTTGTTAAAATGGGAAAAAAAATTATCTATACTTCCCCAATTAAAGCTCTCTCTAATCAAAAACGATACGATTTTCAAGAAAAATTTCCAGAATATTCTTTTGGTATTTTAACTGGAGATATTAAAGATAACCCAGAAGCTGATGTCATAATTATGACTACTGAGATTTTAAAGAATAATCTTTCTAATAAAGGTATTACCCAAGCCTTAGACTTTAATATTGATATCGAAAAAGAAGTAGGTATTATTATTTATGATGAAGCTCACTACTTTAATGATGTTGCCCGAGGACATGTATGGGAAGAATGCTTTATGATGCAACCTAAAAATGTACCTATGCTACTTATGTCAGCAACTCTTCATCTTCCTGAAAACTTTGCTAATTGGCTTGAAAAAATATCTACTAAACCTGTTGTATTAGCTCAAACCCATATTCGTCAAGTACCCCTTTATCATTATATGTGGTTCAGTACACACCCTTCTTTAACTAAAAAAATTAAAGACCAATCATTAAATACCTTAATAGAAACATATGCTAATAAACCCATCCTTATTCAAAACAAACAATTTTATGAACGTCATTATCACAAAGTAAATAAATTAAAAAACGAACTAAAAAAACAAAATTCACATATTAAACCAAAATATGTAATGAATACAATTATAGAGTATTTACATAAAGAACAACTCACGCCTGCTATTTGTTTTATTTACTCCAGAAAAAATGTTGAAAAAACTGCTGAAGAAATCAATCATTGTCTTCACCGTGAAGATATGCGAATTAATCTAGTTAAAAAAGAATGCCAACAAATTTTAATGAAACTACCCAATTATAAAGAATACTTGCATCTACCAGAATATGAAAAATTAGTAAAATTATTAGAACGAGGTATAGCATTTCATCACTCAGGTATGCTACCTATTTTAAGAGAAATGGTAGAAATTATGTTTACAAAAGGGTATGTACAACTTCTTTTTGCAACTGAAACCTTTGCCCTTGGATTAAATATGCCTACTAAAACAGTCATATTTAGTCAACTATCTAAATATGATGGAAATAAAACACGTTATTTATTAGGACACGAATATACGCAACAAGCTGGGAGAGCAGGACGACGGGGATATGATGAAAAAGGGATAGTTATTCACTTAAATAATCTTTTTGATACACCTAAGAATGAAGATTACAGAGAGATTTTAGCAGGTAAACCACAAATTCTATCATCTAAATTTAAAATATCATATGGACTTGTTCTAGAACAAGAAGCTAAAAAAATTATAGACTATTCTAATTCATCAATGATTATTAATGAAGTTGAAAAAGAAAATGCTTACTATCGTAAAAATATTGCTGAATACGAAACATCTATAGAAAATTATACCAAAGAAATGGAACATTTATTTACACCAGTGAGTATATTAAAAGATTATCATAATTTAATAGAAAATACAAATAAAAATATACAAAATATTCTTACCATCGAAGCAGAATATCGTCATATTAAACAAGATTATCAGATATATTATTCTCTATTAGAAACTAAAGAGGCACTTTTAGCTCAGCAAAAGTATTTAGAAAATTCAACAAATTATATCAAATGGACTATTGAACAAGTACAAAGTATCTTATATGAAAAAGAATTTATGGATAAAGATTATATTATAACTGATAAAGGAAAAATTGCAGCACATTTTCATGAAACCCATCCTCTAGCGCTTACTGACCTTCTTATAGAAACTAATTATTTATCACAAATGACCACACAAGAGATTATTGGACTACTAAGCGTATTTACAAATATTAATGTGCAAGATGACTATCGCCAATGGTTTGTACCATTAGAATTCAATAAATTAAAATATACAATAGAGTACTTAGAAAATTGTATAAAAGAATATGAAAAAATGGAGAATATTAAAAATATTTATTACGAACAAACTAATATTCAATATGATATTATTAAATATATAATGAATTGGTATGATTGTCAAGATGAAATATCATGCAAAAAAATAATAGAAGAATGCACATATAATACAGGTATTTTTGTAGGTGATTTTGTTAAAGCTATTCTAAAAATTAATAATATTGCAACTGAATTAGAAAGTATTTGTTTAGAAATGAATCAATTAGAATTATTAAAAAAAGTTAGAGAAATTCCCAAAAATACAATAAAATTTATAGCAACTAATCAATCTTTATATATTTAAAAATTAATAATTTTACTTAAGAAGGTTGCCATGTACAAGCTCTTAAGTGAGGAAGAGAACTACTTGTTGTAACTGGATTAAACTGATCTTGACAATATTTAGGAGTATCAGAATGCTCCATTATCATACACTTATCAGAGGACTTATATTGAGACATTTTATCCCATCCTTCTCCTCCACCTACCATTGTATCTAAACATATTTTTTCACTTTTTAACTCACCACAAGCAGCAGAATTCGGACATATTCCCTGACTATACAAACAATTTGCTTCACATGTCCCTTTATCTGAGTTAAAATATTGTCTTTCCCAAATATTTTTAGCATCTTTACTACTATAATATTCTGTTCTGCTATCTAATTTATATCTATCATAAGAGTTAGGGCCGGTTAGTCCTAATGTACCTAAAGCATACAATATTGTATCGAAACTTATATCAGTATTCTTTATATATATTTTTGAATCTGGTAGCGTAGTAATTATAGCTGTAGTATTAAAAATGTTACTGTTATTAATTACTTTATTATTACTAAAATCCCATCTACCCCCCGCCATATATAAATTATTATTAATATTAATTATACCCTTACTTTCATTAAATCTATTTTCTTTAAAAATATATTTATTATTGCAACCTTTAATAGAGGCATCAACTTTTTTACAAGCCAAACTAGTATCGAATACATTTGCTTCTATTGCAGTACCACTAATATTTAAAAATGATAACTCTGTAGTTGTACTATTATTTTCTATAACATAAATCTTATCACCATAGAGTACACTCTTATTAGCTTGCTCAAATTTTTCAAATGTATATTTACCACCACCAAATGATAAATTACCTTTTTTTTGTTCTAATATTCCTGAACTAGATGAAGTATTATTACTAAATATCATACTAGAATCTATTAAATTAATGCTAGTACTATTTTTATCATTTGTTTTAATTATTGCTCCATAATTTTTCAAAATTTTATATTCACCACTATTAATTATTACATTTCCATTATCTATATAAAGTATTCCTTCATAACTATTATCTATAAATGTCATACTTGAGTCTGTTAATGTAATATTACATGTATTATCACTATTACAAGCTTGTATTAAACCCCCCTCACTAACCGAATTATTATTACTAAATACTATACTAGTATCTATAATATTAATATCTCTATCTGCCACCATAACTTTATTACTGTTATTTTCAAAAATATGTGAACCACCTTGAATTTTTATACCATTACTATTTTTTGTTACAATACTAGGATTACTTTTAGAATGATGCATATGTAAATTAATATCTGATATATCTAACGAAGCAAAACTAAAACCTACACCAGATACTTCCAAAAATGATTTAGCATCATCCTTGCTTGTTGGTCTAATATTAACATTTAAAGATTCAAACGAATAATCTTTGTCCTTAAGTAGGATATTATTTTCCATATTTAAATGTAATTCACAAATGTCTTTTTTTTCATTGTTACATCCAAACAAACATGTATGAAAATCTGCTTCATTTTTAATATTTAAACAAGAAGTACCGCCGCACCGTTCTATACAAGATTCTTTATTTGGATAATTATATATCTTAAACTGTTCTTCAGAATCACATGTATTTTTAGAAAAACTATCCAGCAAATCTGGTTCTATAATACTATTTATACACATTATTCCTGTTAATGCTGGTAAAAATGTATTATCATTTTTAAAATATAATTCTATACCTGTATTCTTATATCCTTTATAATTAAGAGTTAATACATTAGTTGCACCAGTACTATTAAAAGATAATTTATCAGTTTCATTTTTACCCATTAAATTAGTATATTTTTGCAATATAGCACCATCATTTTTAACATCATCTTTAATACCATCATTTTTTAGTTTTCTATTACTATATATATTTATATTTGGAATATTTTGAAATGATTTTTGATCTTTTTTAAATGGTGGTTCTCTAAAAGAATTAATTATTGATAATTCACTAGTAAACTTATTATCATCATTATTTTCTTGTTTATCTACAAAAAAATATAAATAATTTATATTACTTAAATCATTATACCAAGTGCAATTACTTATATTAATTTTATTTGAATTAGATAATTTCTCACCAAAATTTCTTATCATAGGTATTGAACCTAACTTATCATACTCATTCCAATAATCATATTTATTATTTACTATTTCATCATATGTCTTATCTATTATATCTGTATAATATTTTTTAACATCATCTGCGATATAAAATTCTGTATCAGTTATATTCATAGATGAATTATATAATGTTATAGCTTGAGCAGAATATGTTTTCTGATTTACTATATCTATTTTATAGTTATTATTTTTAAAAATAGAATCACTAATGTTTACAGTTGTATCTAAGAATGTTAACGGACTATTAAATGAAGTTATTTTATTACTAATATATGAATCAGTAGGTGAAGTAGAACCTCTACAATTATATATATTTAATTTAGATATATCTATTTCATTACCACTAACAAATACTATACCTTTCTCTCCGAATGATACATTATTAATGCTCATATCTTTTATAGTTAATTTAGGTATAAAATCGTTTTCAGATATATCACTACCAAAATATGGATTTGAATTTACTACTTTACTATTATAACTTATTAATGAATCATTCAAACAATCACCACCACTAATATCTATAGTATCTAATATTACATTACTGTTAATTATATCTAACAATTTACCACTAGAATCACCTGACTTATCAAATGTACAATTATAAATTTTTAAATTCTTAATTATTACAGTACTTTCAGATATAGTAATTAACGGTGCATTAAATGTTACATTTTCTATTGTTAAATATGATATAGTAATTTGATTTTTACTATCTTTTATTTCAAATAAACCATTTTGTATATTCTTATTATTATTTATAGATATATTACCTTTAAATGTAATATTTGACTGTAATTTATACGGAGATTTGGTATATGCTAATTTATTATAGCTTTTCAGATCGTTTTCTATACTTAATGATATATTTTGTTTTTTTAATATATCTAATATATTAAAACATTTTTTATCCTCCATCGAACTCTTGTACCAGGGGTCCTCTTTAGTGCACGAATCTATCAGCCAAGAATATTCATTAGCTTCCACTATCATACTAGTATGATATAATTTTGTAAAATTATATTTGTTTCTTAATATATAATATAATGAATTTTTTACGCATTCTGTCTTTAAAAATATATAATATGTAGAGTCATCTATAGCAATATATTTTTGTAACATTATATTATATTATATAATGTTAAAAAAATATTATAATTAATAAAATATTTATTATAAATATTTTCTCCATATACCGTTAATTTCTTTGCATGATTTATTTACATTTTCTATAGGTTCTTGGTCTTGTGCATTGGCTACACAATGAGGTACTTCATCACTCTCCTTACATACATAATAGTTATCATCTTTTTTGCTTAGTGGATTCATATCTGAATAATAGTTTTTACAATCCATAGAATCAGAATCTGGATAAATATATTTGCAATTTTCCACATAAAATCGGAATTGTTTATATTTAGAATCAGTACATGTTACTTGTTTTGAACTTTTAGATAAAGAACTTATATTAAACCCTAAATAATTATTTTTTATAGAAATTTCATCATTTCCTGGTGGTACTGGAATTAATTTTTCTAGATAATTTAAACGACTTTTTAATATGGTCATTTCAGATTTTAAAATATTATAACTTGCATCACTAATTGAATTTGCCATATATATATATATATATATATATATATATATATATATATAATACTTTTGTATTTATTTTAACAAATAATACAACCATCCTCCTTTTTATCATCTTCCATTATTTCTTCCATTTTTATAATATCATATGAATTTAGTAATACATTCTTATATAAATTATTTTTTCTCAATTCTTTTAAAATATTTTCTTTATTAGCAACTTGACTACAATATATTTTATCCTGCTCTTCACTATTAGTCACCTCACTTAACCATGTATTATACTCAAAATCATTCATTTTACTTAAATATTCATAATATTCATTTTTTAATCTTGACTCTATTTGCCTAGCATGTTTACGTTTACGACGACGTTTATCACGAAGCCTATTTGCAGCACGTTTCGCAGCTTTATCTTTCATATATTAAGTAAAGAAAATTATCTTAGCGGAATAAACTTCCACCCTTTATCCCCCAATGATTCCATTGTACCTACTTGTTCGGGGTTTCTTAACCCTTTTAAAGCATGAATATATGAATCATAATCATATACCTTATTATCCTCCTTATTCCATGCATATTTCATCTCTTCACCCATCTTATTTTTAATTTTTATTTCATTTGCTTGCCATTGAATTTTTTTCATATTTAATTTACTAATCTTATCACTAGCATCTTTTTTAATATTTGGATCATATGTAAATTTATTTGCTGAAGGATTTGCTATAGTATAGCAAGCCAATGGATGCTCACTATTACTATGCAAAGCACAATCCATCGACGCTTCCTTAATTGCCTGTAGTAAATTCTGATTTACTCTCGCCTTTCTCATAGAAATCTCATATAAAGATTCGTCACTGGTTAATGGACGTTTAGTTTCTTCACCTACATCTTTAACTTTTAATTCTCTAGATGCTGATTCTAATTGTTCATCACTTATTGTCATTAAATAAATAAACACCTCTACTGTCTGTAACTCTGGTGGTAAATCTGTATGACTACATATACGACGCGCACGTCCAATTACTTGCTCAATTCTTACTGGATGCCAATATGGTTCAGTTATATGTACATATCGTGTATTCCGTAAACTAATACCTTCTGCACCAGAAGAAGTAATCATCAAAACTTTAATAATTTCTCCCATATTATTATTTGCATTTCTTACTTCTAATTCTTCACGTATATTATTTGGTATTGTTTCCCAATCACCATTAAATATATTTCTTAATAATTCTTTTTGTTCTTCATCTTCAGTTCCTGTATATAAAGCAAATGCTGGTTTTGATATATCCTCTACATCAATTTTCCATAAACCATTTTGATCTTTAATAACACGAAACTCTACATATCCATTTTGTTCTAATACTAATTTAAAAATACCTATACCTTCTAATGTTCTAAATTGACTATATACAAGATGTAAACCTTCATAACTAGGATTTTTAATAATGTTCAACATTTCCAAAAATTTTGGACTATATTTTTGTAAACCCTCATGACCATCTTCACCTTTTGGTGAAAGTAATTGTTTACTATTTAGTTTTAAATATTCTATAGCTTGTCCTATTTCTTGTTCATATGACATATCTTTTTTTTCCTCTGGAGTAATATCCTCTGCTGTAAATTTACCATCTACATTAGCTATTTTTTCTTCTACAGATAGATTATCTAAAACTGATTCGTCCACATTCTCTCCCTTTCGTGGTTTGGGACGTTTTCCTTCAGGAAAAACAAAATTACAATATGCACGAGAAAATATCCTATATGTTGATGTTGACTCTTGATACAGATTATTAATACCTTTTTTAGGACGACCTTTATTTTTTGTAGACTTTCTCTCTTCTACACGTGCTGCCTCATATACTTTAAGTTGAAAATCACTCATTACAATTTTTAATACATGAATATCATCTACCTTATTAAAACGGGGCATTAATCTAGTTAAATCTGGAAAATAAGATGTTAATCCTATGATACGCTTTTGAAACAAATTTTTATTTTTCACAGTATTATTTTTATTTACAAATTGATTTGTAAATATATCTAATGTATCTGGTAATGCACGATAATCTTCCACAATACGGCCTGATTTATTAACAATTATATTTTCACTTGCTAAATCTTTCTCCAATTCATCCAACATTCTATCATTTGAAATCTCCTCCCCTCCTACCATTTTTACACCCTTATATTCTTTATCATATATACTTGCAAATCCAAATGGATTTTTAGTAAATACTAACTCTTTACGATTTGCTTTATAATCTATATAATCTATTGTATCTGCTAATACTTTATTTTTTTTTATAATTTTTTTAAATGTCGATAAATCTACTTTTTTTGCAGTAGATATTGTTATTGGTAATCGCCAAGTTGTAATATTTCCTCGTAAAATATTAAATAAAATTCCTAATTCATTAGGATAATTAATTATAGGTGTACCACTTAATAAAACGATACGACAATTTGTTGCCTTCAATAAATAATCATATAACTGCATCGATAGAGAGCTAGGCTGTTTTATCTTATTTACTATACGACTAATAAAATTATGTGCTTCATCTATTATAATTACCTTATTATCAAAAGGATTAATTGTACCCTCTTGTGTTTCTTTGTAAAATGATTTAGCACGAAGACCATTATAGTTAATAAACTTATATTTAGAAAGGATCATAGCATCTAACTGTTCATCTAAAATTTTCTTTTCAGCTGAACTTAAACTATCATAATTAGGTGTTTCCTTCACATTTATTAACCAACAACCTCCATGCTTTTTTATAAATCCAATCGGTAATGAGAGTACCTCTGCTAGTGCATCCATCATCTCTGGTACTGCAGTTTTTATAAATTGCCAATACTGTTTTTTCTTATATAAATGATCTCCACAAAACTTCAATTCTTTAATATAATTAGAACGAAGTGATGCTGGAGTCATTACCATTATAGTCCTAGAACTCTTTATACCTTCAGCTATTGCAATTGATGAACAGGTTTTACCCGAACCTAAACCATGATATAATAATAATCCTCTGTATGGTGTATATAAATTAATATAATCACGAACAATCTTTTGATGAGTTAATAATTTAAAATCTTCATCCTTTTCACAACTCACACGAGAACTTTCCTTAACTAATTGTGCCTTATAATCACTAAATAAGTTATTAATAAATGACGAAAATATAGTACGATTATTCATATAATATTCTGTTGCCTTTAATACAATTCTCTCTTCTTGTGGAAATCGTGAAGGGTCAATTAATGTACCTTCTTGAATCTGATCTGGTTCAGTAGGTTTAGTTCGCTTAATAACTTTAACTTTTGAAAGTGAAGGAGGTTGAACCTGTGTAATTGTAGATTTAACTGTTGGGGATTTAAGCCTTAATTTCTTCTTGAGTTTTTTAGCTGGAGCTGAAGTATAAACAGTTTTTCCTGGAGGTGGATGAGTTATAGAAGATGTTTTTTGTTCTACACTTATATTTTTTATTTCACTAGGTATTTCACTTGATACAGAGGTAGAAGACATTGATGATTTTACTTTTTTTAAAATATCAGCCCGGTTAATTTTAACTTTAGATGTTAAATCATTAAATATTATATCTTGTCCCGGTAATTTTACTACATGCTCCATAAATTCCTCTGGCACAGGTTTTTTTTTAAGAAGTTCCATTAATATCAGTATGGAAATTATTTTTATTATATAAATATATTATACTATTTTATCCAATGCCTCCATACAAGCTACTTGCTCCGCTTTTTTCTTAATTTTATGTTTAGATCTTCCTAATATAATAAATAATTTTTCACCTTCTTCATATTTTTCCTTCAATCTTTCCAAATTAATTTTTTCAATCTCCTCTGCCTGAATATTTAATTGTTTTATCTCATGAAGTTCATAACCTAAACATAAATAAACACCCATATGATATCCTGTTTCTTGATCATATTTATCTTCTATATACACAGGAGTAGTTTTAAACTCCTTTTGTATCTTCACTTGTAAAATATTTTTATAATTTTCATCATTCATAATTAACTCTGTCCAATTAATATGTCTTTCATAAATTGTCTCTAAAAATATCTGAGCCATTTGAAAACCCGGACCACATACAAATAACTCACTAAACCACTTCTCCTCATCATTTATTTTCATTTTATTATAATCTAAAAATAAGGCTGCTAAAAATGCTTCAAATAAACATCCTAATTTTTTAAGATTAGTCCTTGATTTTTTATCTTCCGCATGATTAGATAATAATAACCACTTATTTAATCCCATATCATAAGCTAGTCGCCCCAGAGACTCATTCTTAACTAAAGCAATTTTTTTCTCTGTCATAAAACCCTCGTTTTCCTTAGGAAAACGACGATATAAATAATATTTTGTAATAGCCTCTAAAATTCCATCACCTAAAAATTCCAAACGCTCATTTGATTTTTGTTTTAAAGGCAAACAATCTTCTGGTTGAGGTGCAATCTCAATGTTTTGTTCTACATTTTCGTAATGAGGGCGTTTTGTATATGATTTATGAACAAATGCACGTTTATAAAGATTAAAATTATAAACTTTACCTGGAAGACCATAACTTTTAAGAATATTTTGCAATTCTTGAATAGTTATTTCTTTATTACGATTATTAAATGGATTGTAAATTAATTTTCCATCTTCTTGAAGAATATCATCTAGTTTGTCTCCCATTAATTAAATTATAAAAATATATTTATATAATTTATAAATTGTTTAACTAAATTAGCACTATATAAATCTACATAAATCAATCATTACATATTATCTATATGAATATAGTAATTGATTACCGAGAGAAAGACCTCTATCTTCTTCTAAACAAGCTAAATACAAATCTGACCTTCACTATTTCTTCTCAAAATATTGAACTAGGTGATATTCAATTTCATTTAAATGAACTATGCTGTCTAATTATTGAGAGAAAAACAGTTGCTGATTTTGCTGCATCTATTCAAGATGGCCGTTATCGCGAACAAGCACACCGACTTAGTGCTTCAAATGTTCATAATCATCAAATTTTTTATCTAATTGAAGGAAATATTTTCAACTTTAAATCCAAATATAGTCGTATTACCAGTACCACCATGTACTCTGCACTTCTCACTACTAGTTTATTCAAAGGGTTTTCTATCTGGAACACACAATCACTCCAAGAAACTTGTACTATTATAATTCAATGGGCTAATAAAATACATAAAGAACAAACCAAACTCCCATATTACAATAATATTAATCATAATGATTTAAAAACAGACAAATATATTGAATGTATTAAAATTACCAAGAAATCTAAAACGAATGATAATATTG
>MDTB01143078.1_pt1 | contig 22463 bp, 19 predicted proteins | sample 811161 | NCBI WGS metagenome assembly MDTB01 (sample SAMN05326650, study PRJNA326480) | marine metagenome | isolation source: seawater | place: Mediterranean Sea | collected 2009 | reverse complement strand
GTACTGGGCAAGCCATGCATTCATCATTACATCACAATTTGCCTCCGTCATTTCTGTACCGAATGCTGCAGCTGCCGTAGTATATGTCTCAGCTAAAGCCACACAATCCGCGGCTGCTTCTTCTTCTTCACAGGCCCAAAATAACAACCCTGCAAAAACCAAAAATAAATATAATTTCTTCATTTTTATCCTCTTTGTTTATCTATAAAATAATTTTAATTAATATATTGATTTAAAAAACACACCTAAAATAATGGGGTGTTTACAAAAAACGTCTTATCCTATTCATATCACGGGTCTTTAACGAATTTTAAAAAATTAATTGAACTTTATGGATGTAAAGCCTCACAAACTCCAGGTTCTCTGTATACAGCAGCAACAATTTCAAAATCTTCAGAGCCATCACATTCTGCATCATACCAAGCAATGAGAGCATCTCCAAATGTTTGACAATCGTCTGCAGTCTGTTCTGAAAAACCGTCACTTGTAGCGTCAGGGTTGTATTCCTGACTTGCGGCAGTAAAGTCAGCTGATAAACTTACACAGTTAGCTAACGCCTTTGCCTCATCACTACAAGATGATACAAATAAAATAACAAAAGTAAATAACAGATAAATAGTTTTCATATCACGATTCCTATCATAATTGAATAAATAATTTACTATTCTTATCGCAATTTACAATCTAAAAATAAAAAGCCCCGATATAGAGATGCTTTTTATTTTTAGAATAACTACTCCCTTTAACTTTCAGGATACGCCGCATCACAATAAGAGCCATCCCTGAACGCTGCTTCTGTATCTGCATCGTATGAATCTTCTGTATCACAACCAGCATCTAACCATGCTATAAGGTCAACAATCCAAGCGTCACAAGTGGCGTTATCGGTTACTGCTTGCGCAGATGTACTATTTGCCAGAGCTAAATCCATACAACTAGCAGCTCACTCTTCCTCATCTTCACAGGCCCAAGAATGAAATCCTACTGCAAGTAATAATGGGAATAATTTTTTCATTAGTATACTCCTAATATATTATTTTGTTTATAATTAAATACAGGCATCCTATTTCCTTTCGCAAATAAAAAAACAAATGCTCTAGTTTTTATCAAGAATAATCATATTCGCAAAAATGATACCTGCCAGATTCGCCGCCATATCTTTTTTACTAAAAAATCCTCTACTTCCTCGACTGTCTTGAATTTCCTTTAACAATCCCGCACTAAAACTCACAGCAGAAGATATTGGTAGTGCTTTCTTTTCGCTCTGGTCATTTTTATTTACCAATACATATTGACATCCTAGAGTAATAAAAAAACTGTATAAGAAATGCTGAACCTTATCGATAGCAATCCATTTGTCAGATTGTTTCATCTTCAGCTTTTTTGGATTAGTCTTTTCTGAAATTTTCATATGGTATTCGTGATAGACATTGTCATAGATAGAATCACCGAATAAAAAACCACTAATCATAATTATGAACAGGCACCGAATCATTCCAAAATCTAGTTCCCATTATTGTTATAAAGAAATAAGGATTTATTAGATTAAATTCCTATCAAACGAATGTCTTTTCCAAAGCCTATATGAAATGAGAATTCCAAAATTCTTGATGGTTGGTTCTCTTGGTACCATCACCAACACAGCCATATTTTACGTACTTGTAGATAAGATTGGTTATCCACCTATTGCTATATCTGTAATCGGATTTTTTGTTGCAAGCATTCAAAACTATATGTTTAATCATTTCTGGACTTTCTCAGATATGACCCAGAATAGCCCAGCATCCATGAAATATTACATAAAATATCTTTGCATTGCCCTAATGGCCCTAGTAGTGAACTTGATAGTACTGCAGTATATTTTAATTCAATATCAACCAGAGCCAAAAGTACTTGGACAAGCAGTAGGTATTATAGCTGGAACAACAATTAATTTTCTTGGAGCAAAATTCTGGGTATTCAATGCTAAGTAGAAATCATTTTCCAAAAATTGTATTCCTTTTAAGCATTGCTCTTCTATCTATACGCATTTTTTTTATTTCAGGGCCTCTCTTAGTAGATGATGAGGCATATTACGCAATGTACGCCCGACATATGTCTTGGGGATATATAGACCATGGACCTGTTGTTGCCTTTATCATCGGGATTTTTACTTTACTAGGAGAGAACGACTTTACTGTGAGGTTGGGTTCTGTTTTTCTTATGACATCTCTCAGTGCAATCCTATATATTGTCGGAAGAAAATATTTCAATGAACGTTCCGCATTGATAATCTCACTTTCACTCACCGCCAATTTATTGTTTCATACAAACGCAATAATTATTACTCCTGATTCACCGTTAGCATTTTTTTCTATTCTTTCCATATTGTTTTACTATATAGCATATTTTAAAGATCAGAGATATATCTATATTGGAGGGCTTATGCTTGGCATGGCAATGCTTTCTAAGGTCTCTGCATTATTTCCTGCAATAGGGATTGCAATATTCCCAATTCTGGTCAAAGATAAAAGGTACTGGCTAAAAAACATTCACTATTACGGATCATTTATTATTGCTTTCTTGGTTTTTGTTCCATTTATCATCTGGAATATTGAGAATAATATGGCCTTTGTACGCTACCAGGGTTCCCACATAACACGAGGCGGAACGATCAATCAATTTGCTGAACTATGGCTTGGACTTGCTCTCTTAATCGGTCCTTTATTTTTCTATAGTTCCGTGATAAGACCTCTTGTCAATCTTCGAAATTGGTCCGTCATATCCATTGAAATGAAATACTTTACTATCGTTACAGGTATTCCACTTGGTTATTTCCTATTTCATTCTTTTTTTAATCGCCTTGAATTAAACTGGGCTGCACCGGTTTTCTTTGGGGGTATATTCATCCTAGGACTTCAGGAATATAATTCGATGAAACAGAAGCGAAGATTATATGTTCAACTCTTTTATTCATTATTCCTTATCCTGCTCATCACAACCCAACACTACTTTACCATACTCCCACTAAAAGGAAAATCTGATCCTACAAATAGATACTTTATGTATCAAAATCTACTTCAAGATACAAAAGAGCTTTTTGAAAAAAATCCAGATCTCAAGAAATACAGAATTGCAGCAAATAAATTCCAAATTCCTTCCATGATTAATTTTTATTTAAACCCTGAGCTAGAAGCAATTTGTCTTTCCATCGGCTATCATGAGACACTGTACTCCTTTCTATATGACAACAAGGATCTAAAAGGGAAGGACTTTATATATATTCACAACAAGGAAAAATTTCCAAAGAAATTAAAACCATACTTTGATAGCTATGAACTTCTTAAACAAACAAAAATGTATAGGAATGAATCAAGAGTATCAAAACATAGTATATGGTTAGTCAAAAACTATTCTGGAAAATCGCAAGAATTGTAGATATCTATTAGCAGGTTTTTTTATCAATATACTGTTTGCTAACCTCTATTCTTCCCAATATGTCTTTTCAAAAACTTTTCCATCTCCCGATAAAAATCATATTGGTTCTCTTGGTTGTAAAAACCATGTCCTTCATTATCTTTTACCATATACGGGACATCTATACCCTGATTTTTTAAAGCCTTGACTATTTGATCAGATTCTGATTTTTTTACTCTTGGGTCATTAGCTCCCTGAGCAATAAATAAAGGGACCTTAATCTTGTCAACATGTAGTAGCGGAGAGGATGATGCCAGTAACTCCTCATCTTTTTCAGGATGTCCAACCATTTCATACATCATGCTACGATATAACTCCCAATAAGGTGGCATACTCTCCATAAATGTAAATAAACTTGAGACACCAACATAATCAACACCACAGGCATATAGTTCCGGTGTGAAAGCCAATCCTGCAAGGGTGGCATAACCGCCATAAGAAGCGCCATAAATTGCTATTCTTTCTGGGTCGGCGATACCTTTTTGAATGAGCCACTCTACTCCATCTGTTATATCATCCTGCATGGACTTTCCCCACTGCTTAAAGCTACTTTCCCAAAACTCTCTTCCATAACCAGTACTTCCACGAAAATTCATCTGAAATACGGCAAAACCCCTATTTGCCAAAAACTGAATCTCTGAGCGATAGCCCCATGAATCTCGAGCCCAAGGTCCACCGTGTGGATTAACCACTACAGGTAGATTTTTACCATCACTCCCCACAGGAAGGGTAAGGTATCCATTGATGGTCAAACCATCTCTAGAAGTATATTTTATGGGTTTCATCTCCGCCATGTGATCTTCATTCAACCATGGGCTGACTTTCCCTATTTCTGTTAATTTATTTTCTTCAACATCGTAGTGGTAGTATGTACCTCTCGATTTATCACTATAGGTGACAACGATGGCTTTTGTTTCATCTTTTGAAAAACTAGAGATACCAACCTCATGCACAGGGAATTCTTTTTCAAGTTTATCCTGAATCTTCTCTCTCCATGTATCAAAAAATGTCATTTTAGTTTTTGCGACTGTATAGCTCACCCCTGTCAGAACCTTTCTTTTTTTTGAATACATTAGTCCACTTACATCTACCTGGTCATGTTCAAATATCAATTCACCCTCTTTAGCTTGATCAATATTAAACTCAAATATAGCAGCCTTGTCTCTACCTCTATTGGATGCAACATATAAATTCTTATTATCAAAAGTAAAAAATAACGGTGATACATTTATTTTAAAATCTGTGGTTAGTATTGCCTCAAAATTATCAGACTCAGAATCCCTATATAGTAAACTTGTATTTACACCATCACTAGTCATCGCAATCCTTAGTTTACCATCATGGTCGGTCATCCAACCAGATATGTTTCCCGGGTTTTCTGCAATCATAGTCATATCACCAGAATTAACATTTACCCTGTAAGGATCATGTATCTGTGGGTTACGTTTATTAATACCCATAATTATATGTTCAGAATCATCCTCTAGATTATCTATCATCCTCGCTTGAATATTATCAAATGGAGTGAGGTCTATTTCATTGGTCCCGTCTATATTTACAGCATAGAAGTGGATATTCTCATTACCGCCTTCATCTTTAGCATAACCTATTCTTTGATTACTTAACCAACCAAACCCATAGACTCCTCGTTCTTCTGATGATGTTAAACGTGTCTCATTATTTGTATTGATATCAACAACATAAACATTCATCCTTGTTTTCCATGGTTTCATATAAGCAATATGCTTGCCATCAGGAGAAATTTGGAATGAGGATTTTTCAGGGTTACGAAAAAAATCCTCCATTGGAATTTTAGGTATCTTTTGTTTCATTTCGCTATTACATCCTACTAAAATTATTATTGATAACAATATTGATTTCATTTTAAACATTTTGGAATCCATTTTTATATAACAACTGATAAAACTCTAATTAGAGCCATGGAATATATGATTACCTAATATTGTTTTTTTACTTTAATTAATTATTCTAAAAAATTTCAAGAACATAGTCAAAGTTTATATTACAATGAATAATACACGAATCATTAAATATCTTTTACATCTTTTACACTTACACACTTGTCAGACCAGCGATTATTTTTCACTCTCTTAAATATAAAATAATCAATAGTACACTTAGCCTTTGCATCTACTCTTTCAATATTGAATTGCCTTGTATTTGGCTCCATAATCAAAACAAATTTATCAAAGGGTCTTGCCGCATATTGACAAACACTAGCCATCGCAGATAGAGCATACTCCATTTGATTCTCATAACGATTTCGATTTACAGCAATATTCAGATGAAGAATCTTTTCACCGTCCTCACCATATATTCTCGTTCGATTTATTTTTGGTGAGTTATGGTCTCTTGCAAAATACTTAGGTATCATTGCGGCAACTTGCTTGTCAGTGAATTTCGGCTTTGCATCGCAAATATCTAGAGAATAAAGTAGAACAAATAAATAAAGAAATAATTTATTTAATTTCATAGTCCAATTTAGCCTTAATAATTAAAAAAAAATCCTATTCTTATAAACCTATAGGAGAGAAAAAATTATAGATTAAATTTTTCAAAATTTAGCTACGTACCCTTTCTTTTTCTGAAAGACCAGGTAAACTTAAATTCAGCAACCAACTCTCCTTCTTCATTATATCCCTCTGTTTTAACAGCTTGAGATTGTGACTCTGGTTTTTTTCGTGCTTCTACTGCGGCATCTAATAACTCATGCCCTTGCTTACATATAAAGGTTGTTCTACCTTTCGCTTTTTTGACAAATTTTGCTTCCATACCCGTTATGATAAATGAGATATCTGAATTAACCCCTCCTGCCGATAACAAAGCAAGAGCTCCAGTGCTTAACTCAGCGGCCATACTTAAGACAGCAAAATAGGTAGAGTTAAACGGGTTTTTATTGATATAACGGTACCGTACACTAGTGGAGCAAATTTCTTCTGTTATACTATCAATCTTTATTCCAGAGATTAGTACCATCGGAAGTTTCATTACGGATATTAATTTATAGATAATCTTATTATCTATTTTCTTTAATAAAGCTTGTTGACCCAAATCTAATTTGCTATTCATTTCAATGGATATTACTAAACAAATTCAAACCAAGGATACAATTCAAATAATAATGATCTATGAAAACCATTTATGTGCTCCAAAATGATTTTTTGGTGTTGGTGTTCCATTATCAATATGCCATTTCATTCCACCAATAACAGAATGAAGATATGTCGCTAATAGAGGTCTTACTCTAAAATAAAATGGTATCGCATTAAATAGTTTATTACCATCAATAAAAAGGTAGGGATAAATAGATATGGAGATTTCACAATTATTGTCCATTTTTTTTAATCTCCAAGAAACATATGATGATGGCTTTCCTTTTTGATTAATATAAAGGTCGTATCCAACTCGATCAATCCAATTACAAAATTTTCTTTTTAATACTAACCCATTTAAATATTCTATTTCATCTATGGACTTTTCCTTAGACCATTTTATAACTTTATTATTTCTACAAAATGGATGGAATAATTCAAGATTTGACTTCTTTGATATTAGCTCCCACACCACAGGGAGCTCGCAATCAATCACTTGACTGTATTTTACTCTTCTATTGTATTGAGATATATTATTCATTATCTAAAATTAATTATTAATTCTCAATTTATTATTTTCATTTCAATATTGATATTTTTATCATCAGGATTAATATTGTTTTTCTTGAATACTTCTTCTATTTGTCTTTCTAAATCTAAAATGGCAACATCACCACGACCAATAGCAATAACCTTTGTTAAATCTTTTTTATTCTCAATAATCTTTTCGATTCTTATATCAATATCTTGATTCATATTGTTTAGTTCTTGTCCTGTAGATATAGTGAATGCAGTTTCAACACTACCAAGTAAAAACAAAATAATAAATAAACTAGTGGCACCCAAAAAAAGACCTAGGAATAAACTTCTATAATCAATTTTAAACATACTTGTTCTTATTTATTAAGCAAATATAACTATCAATATTTAAATAAAAAGAACCCCATCAAAGTAGGGTTCTTTTTAGGCTTATAAGAGACTGAATCTACTTCAATAAAATCATCTTTTTTGAGTCTCTGAAATTATCTGCTCTTATGGTATAGATATAAACACCCGCAGAGACTGATTCACCAAATTGATTAGTTGCATCCCACTGTAGGGTCTTGTAACCAGCTGATTGTTGCCCGCTAGCTAAAACCCTAACTGATTTACCCATCATATCATAAACCTGAACCGTTACCTTGGAATCTTCTGGAAGATCATAAGCTAGATTGGTGATTGGATTAAAAGGATTTGGATAATTTTGATGCAATGAATATCTAGCAGGTAATTGATTATTACCATCTACATTCAGACCCTCTAATGTAATAGAAAGTATATCAGAATATTCACTCCAACCTGCAGAATAGTAAGACAATCTGTAGAAAAACTCTGTGTCATATTCCAAGCTATGGTCCTCATAATATAATAGTGTCAAATAATTACTCTCAATGTTTTCCATAAAATCTATATCTGTGGATCTTTCTAAATGATAATATTGCACATCTTGGTCTGAAGGCGCTTCCCATGTGAGTATGACATGATCATCCATCAGATATGCATTAAAACCGGCAGGAGCAGCAATTGTAGTCTCAAAGGCTCCCATATCTGGAGCTATGCCGCTGTAATCTGTAATATCCTCATTCCCATCATTATCTGTATCAGCAGTACCTGCATCAATACATGGTGAATCAGTTGAGAGAGTATAATCATTGTTTGATGGATCTGTGAAAAACGGGTCTGTGTCAATATTTCCTACTCCTTCAAATCCATTTTCAATGTTGCTGTAATTAATATCAAAAGAACCAGTCTCATCGGGCGTTAATATATCATTCTGTACATCATTATTCCAGACAATAGAATTGGTTAGTGTGATACTCGCAGACTCATTCACAGCTAATACGCCACCCGCGTTTGACGTATTTCCACTAGCGGTAATATTTTCTATATTTAAATCATTCACCAATACGTATAACCCTCCTGCATAATTATCAGCATGATTATCAATAATGGAGGTACGTCTAATAGTAGCTTCATCAACCGCATTTATCATGATTCCACCTCCATTAGAACTTGTTTCATTATCAATAATTATGCAATCTTCAATAATAGGATCAGCTCCTTCTCCCCATGCAAGAATACCGCCTCCACTTCCATATGAATAATTGCCACTAACGATTGATTCCTTTAACGTAAAGCCTGATTCAAGTCCATCAATTCCACCTCCTCCCCATATACCTGTATTATTGCTGATAGTGCAATTGATGAGTATAGGGTGTGACCATGAAAAATTAATACCTCCCCCAAACCAGGAACATTCATTTCCACTAATAGTGGAATTGCTCATAGTCCATCCGGAACTAAAATTACCCTCACCGCCACTATTATTTGTCCACATTCCACCACCATGACAGCATCCTGTATTATCAGTAATAGTCATATTATCGAATGTTCCTTGGGAGGCTGCTAACATTATTCCGCCACCCTGACCGTCAGCAAGATTCTCATTTTGAGTAATAGTCACATTTGTCATTGTCACCGTAGAGACATATGAGAACACCCCTCCACCAAATGCTGTTGCTGTATTGTTACGGATAATTACATCATTCAAAACTGGACCATTTACCCTGAATAAGCCAAGACCACCACCATTATGGGAATGATTTTCTTCAATAATTACATTATCAATTACCGGATACGATGGGGCAACATTATTACCATTATCCGTATCAAGATTGAACATGTCATTGGCAGCTATTAAAAGTCCACCTCCACCACTACAACCATGACCTTCAGCATAACCACCTTTTAAAGTCAAATTAGCTATCATCACATTATTCACTTCTTTTATAATTATTACTCCAGCTTCATTATCAACATCAGCGCTAGCGAGTAATTTAGTATTTTCAGGCTCGTCTCCTATAAGATGTACATTATCTGGTATGACAATAGGAAATACCTCACCATTTCTATCATTTGAATATATGCCTGCATTAAGATAAATGGTTGTTACCTCATCATTATTTTGTTTTACGAGACTAAGAGCATGCCTTATAGATTGCAAGGGATCCGTCTCCGTACCTGGATTATTATCATCACCATTTTCACTTGATACATAAAATATATTTTCCTCAATACAAGCTCCAGATATATCATTTTGAACATAATCTGCCTCTTCCTCAAACGAGTGAAGTACAAAATCATTTACCGTGCCTGACTCACAGTCAATATCCTCAAAAATACTACCACTTAAATCGATGTCACCATCATAACCATGAGAATAAAAACTCTCTCCATTTCCACTACTGTTATTTTCAAAATAATTATTCTGTACAATCATGGATACGGGGCGATTCCGAGTTGCATCAGCATCGTTTAGGTCTAAAGAATTTTCTAAGATATAAATACTTAAAGCATCAAAATCATCAAATGGTATGGAGGTAGATCTTTCGTTTCTATTCCTATCCTCATCAAATTCTACATCATCTGTGTCGTAATGACTGATAGCACCTCCATTTGTAATGGCCGCTCCCGCTGCATTACCACCACCGACTTGTGAGGTACCATTATTAATAAAACGATTATACATAATCACAGGATATGCTTCATACGCTAGTATTGCTCCACCAGATCTCTCGAGTCTATATATATCACAGTCATTTACTTCCATGGCGGTTCCTAACCCGTCCTGAAATGTAAATCCAACTATTGTAGGCTCAATATCATTGTAGCTAATCTGTAAACAACTTCCTTTTTTTGGATTAGAGGGTTGATTTCCAATAATAATTGTATTAAGAATATTTTCATTACTCATCCAATCCCCAAGGTCATCATTGATTGCATGACTTGCAAGAACAATCTCTTTTTCTAGTATTAAATTTTCTATATAAGTTCCTTGGTCAACTAAAATAGTGTCTCCGTCATTTGATGCATCAATACCCGCTTGGATAGTTGAAAAGTCCCCCGGAATAGTAATCGTATTAGCAATTAAATTAGATAAAAATAGTGCAAAAAGACTTAGTATTCTACTCATAACAAACTCCTATAAACTTGTAGTAATAGGATAATATAGGGGAACCAACACTTTATCCAAAATTATAATAATATTTTTGTTCATTATGTAATATTATTTAATGAAAGGGATTCTATTCAATTATTATTCCAAGCGCGCGATATCTTATTATGTAGATCGGTAGCAAGATATTTATTTCTGTCAGTTTTATTTTTAATATCTCTTGATCGTGATTTTATTTCAAAATAGGCATTTTCAAGAAAGCCTTTTGCTTCTTCGTCATGCCCAAGAAAGCCCATTGCCTCATAGGAAGCCCAGTTTGCAATGATGTAGTCCTTCTTCTCAGCATCATTCTCCTGAGAAATTTCATTGAATAATGTTAATAATTTCTCAGACCTCGCGGTATTTCCAGTCTTTTTATTGGATAAAATAAGATAAGGTAGTATTGCCAATCTCTTTTCCTTAGAAACAGAAAAATATTGATCTGCTCTTTCTAAATATATTTTACTACTATCATAATTTTCTAAATAGTAGTGTGACATGCCTATATATCGTTCATTATCAAATATATTATCTTCATTATTTCCATAACTAGAAGATTTCCTAAAACTGCGAAGAGCATCCTCATAGTTTTCCTGATAGAAGTATGTTTCTCCAATATTGTTTAAAGTACTTGCAAGGCCTTTACTATCTTGTAACTTTTCTTTTAAATCTACGCTCTTAGTATAATATTCAACAGAATTTGTATAGTCTCCCATCATGAAATAGACGTTCCCAATATTATTTAGGGTCTTCCCTATATTTCTTATATCACCTAGCTCTTCTTTGATAGAAAGGCTTTTTTGATAATAATTAACAGATTTACTAAAATCAGAATCATCTCGATACCAAATACCAATATTATTCAAATATTTAGAGATTTTAGTCTTATCATTAAACTCTTCTACAATTGCTAAGGCCTGTAACCAATTTTTAAGGGCTTCGTCTTTATCATTTGCTTTCCAATTCAGTATTGCCATACTGTTTAATGTTTTTGCCATTGAATTTTTATCATTCATCACCGTTGACATGGATAATGCCTCAGCAAATTTTTTAATTGAGCCATTAAAATCTTTGTTTTTTCTCAACAACTGACCCTGCTTTCTTAGTGACTCTGCTATACTTGCATTATCCTGGAGAGCCTTACTCTTACTTAGGGCTGTTTCATAAATAACTGACGCCTGAGAATAATTACCCATATCGTATTTTATCGTGCCAAGATAAATCTGCGCCATAATCAAGTTCGGGTCTTTACTTATTGCCTCTTCCATCATGGAAACTGCTTTCATGTTATCTTCATAGTTATCACTTAGAGCATAGATACTTTTTGCCTGAAGGTATAAATCATAAGATTCAGGATTATATTCTAATCTTGCATATTCTTCAGATTGCTCAATACCTAATTCTTTAACGATATTATCAATTAAAACGGATACAACAGACTGCAAACTATTCTTTTCAATATACCACTTATTAATAAATATATCTTTTCCTGCATCTGAATCAAATAATCTTACCCTGAAAACAAATCCATCGCCATCTGGCTGAACACTACTCTTAAAAATAAAGTTAACACCCATCTCATTTGCAATATCCTCTAGATTCATATCGCTATCTTCATACTTCTTTACCTCGGAAGGTTCGGATACCTTTATCAGTCCCTGCGATGAACTGGTAAGGTCAAATATAAGATCTTCAGTAATCGTTTCAAGATAATTTAGTTCTTCGTAGCTACCTACATCCATATATAACACCGCAATAGACTTCACGTGGTCTTTTGTAAATAAGAAAAAATATAATAATATTGGCATCAATATCGATATGGTAATAACTGGGTAAAATAGTTTTGATCTTGCGTCATCTAACTTTGCAGAGACATCTGATAAATTAGTTTCTGGAAGGTCATGTGATATAATACAATAGACTGTGACATCTTGTCCTACACCCTTAAGCTTTGGCTTTCCAATGTATTTTGTTTTATAGTGCATCTCTCTAACAATGGCATCATATACCTTGCCAGAGATTGCGATACCACCTGGAGCAGAGAAAGCTTCTATCCTAGATGCGACATTTACATCATCTCCTATTATATCATTCTCAAGCATTAGTATCTCGCCTTGATGAATTCCTATTCTAAGAATCATTTTATCAATATCGCGTGCCTTCTCCTGTATTTTAATACAACAGTTCACAGCTTCAGTTACGGTTTCAAAAATCAATAGAAGGCCGTCACCCATCTCTTTTATCCAGGTGCCACCATGAGACTCAACAATTGGCTTGAACATATCTCTTTGTATTGTAAGCAGACTGGAAGCTAGAGTTTGATTTTCAGCAGTAAGCTTGGTAAAACCAACAATATCAGTAAAAACAATGGCAGCTAGTTTTCTTTTTTGTTCTTCCATATCAAATAGAATCTACCCATTAGAGGACAAACAAAAAATCCTCATCCAACTTTTATTCTTTTACTAAAAGCTATCTTATTTGTAGTTGCTGAATTACTTCCTGTAAAAGGTTTGTCCAAAGAGTATAGCCATTTTCATTTAGATGTACGCCATCTGAAGTATACGATTCATCCATTAAACCATCTCGGTCAATAAAGGATGAATATAAATCAAACAGATGAAAGTTATATTTATCAATATGTTCTTTAATAACTTGATTGATATTAATTATCTGAACTGAAAGAGGAGTATCATGCTCTGGAAAAAACCCATTAATTTTCTTGTATATCAGGTCACTAATAGGAAGTATAGTTTGTATATATATCTCTGTTTGTGGTGAACCTTTTTTTATCTCATCTGCAATGGTTATAATATTATTTGCAACATATTCAGGTGTAATCTTATCACGCCCTGGTGTATCCGCATTAAAGATATCGTTAATACCAATTAACAGGAACACAGCCAGTGGCTTATAGTATAAAATTTCCTCTAAACGTTGAAGGACTCCCTCAGTAATATCACCAGAAATACCTCTATTGACAATATTTTCCACTTTGAATCTTTTGTTCCAGTCACCGCCACCTTCTGTGATACTATTTCCTAAAAAAACAATTTTATTATTACCAATTGGATTATTCTTAAATTGATTGATTCGCTGTTGATAAAAATCCATTTGCCACTCCTGTTGATAGCGAATTAAAGTTTTTGTTGAGGGGTATAAATTATCTAGAACAATCGAAGATTGATTTGTTTGATTAAACAAGTTAAGCATCAAAATAAAATTTGATATTATGATGATATCATATTCCTAATTATCTACAGTGAATTAAAAAAATTATCACAAACTATATACTTTTGTAATAGTATCACGACCTTTTAAATTTATTTCCCCTTCATATTTAGCTTTATCATAAAGATCTTTTGTTAGAGAAGTATAGATCTCCTGCGAAAAAAGTATTTCTGATCCAAACTCTTTATTTCTTTGCTCTAATCTTGACGCAACATTAACGGTATCACCGATAGTACTATATTGCAACATCCTATCACTACCAATATTTCCTGCGATAACACTTCCTGTATGGACACCGGTGCGAGCCGTTATATTTTCAATACCATGGTTCTTCCAATATCTTGAGAATTCACTATCGTCCCATTTTTGATTCATCTCATCTAACTTATCTCTCATACCAATTGCACAATGTACAGCTTTTACTTCATGGTCCTCAAGTTTCTCAGGTGCTCCAAAAACTACCATCACTGAATCACCAATATAATTGATAATCTGCCCATTGTACTGTTCAATAACATCGTGCATTGCTGAAAAATATTCATTTAAAAATTTGACTGCAGTCTCTGGGGACATATGCTCAATAATGGTTGAATATGCTGATATATCAGTGAAAGAAATAGAGACCCAAATATTGTCTCCTTTTAAATCGCCCTCGTTGACTAATATCTTTTCTGTTAGCGTTTTCCCAAAATATCGTTTTAGTGTTTCCTGCATTAATTTTCTATTTGCCTCTAAGGTCTTGGTCTGATAGAAATCTTTTCTAAAATCAATTTCCCTGTTTCTTTTATTTGAAGATAAGAATAAAAAGGGAATAATTAGTAAATAAGGTAGTTGACTTAATTCCATATTGCCTTGCGAAATAACTAAAAATGCAAATGGCAAGGATGTGCCTATGACCGCTATAACTCCATTAAAAAAATGAAATGGGAAAACAATTAGATATAGCATTATCAAAATTGGTAATACACCTGCACCAACAGGGAACAGAATATCCGATGCATAATAGGTCCAAGCACCACAATTCATAAATCCAATAGCGGTAATTAAAAAGTATGTTTGATGGTATTTTCTTTTATTCTCATATGATGAAAAGAGAAATATGATAAGAATTATTATTGAAAAAATATGGTAAGATAGATAATATATGTTTTTACCAACACCCTGGACAAAAATATCATCTATTCTGATGATAAAACTTATTGGTATATCAAAACACAGTAATATCTTGATATTATTCCAAATTTTATCCCAGCGATATTTAAGATATTCTCTTTCTAAAGATTTATCCTCAAAACGACATGAGATTCGATTGATTCTGATATTGTCAATATTCATTCTAATTTATGAAGCTGTAATCACTATCATTATTCTAAATTTTACAAGAAAATTTATTTATAATCTAACAAACAAACAAAAACTCACAAATGCATATAATATTTGTAACACTATTCAAAATTAATTTTTAGAAAAAAATATTTTATTCAAAGATACTGTAATAAAAAAAGGGCAGGATAACCCGCCCTTTTTTTATTTTATTAAGTGTGCTATCTTGTGAATTAACGATAATAAATATCTAAAACCTAGATTATTGATTGCTCCTCTGCCAAATTTCAGAATAATTATCGGAGTAAAGAAGTATCCAATCATTAATCAAAATTTCTTTTTTTAACCTATCGCCATTTTCAAGCACTATATGCGTTATGCTATTATCAAAACTCGATGATTTGTTATTATTTAAATCTTTCATGATTTTAACAATCTCAGCCATTTTTTCGTTGATAAATGAATTACTGTACGGATTATTTCCTAAAGTAAGATAATCGATTATTTTATCACGAATAAGTGGTTTATCAACCTTGCTAGACTTTTTACTTGAAGGAAAACTTTCTAGACTATTCAATAAAAATAAGTATTTCTTTTTATTTATTTCAGATGGGTTAACAAATTTTTGATACCAATCTAAAGAAGATGCAAATCTGCTAGAAAAATCTTTTTCCATTACAATACCTTTGTACTTCATATTTTCTAGATAAAATTGTCTATTTGAAATACCAGATCGGAAAAAACCATCATCTGGCCAATAATATCCTCTATCAGACAAATCACTATAACGCGTTTCATAAATAACAGGAAACCAAACAACCGTTCTTTTTTTATCGGTAATCTTTTTAAGCATGATATATAAATCCTCTTTATTCGAATCCAAATCTGGAGGGTTGCTTTCATTTAATGTAGGATCTAATTGATTTTTAGTGATAGTCATTAAATTTCTTGCAGGGTGTATGATGTATCTTGACAAAGAAGATCTTTTTTTAGGATAATTCGATAAAGTAAAAAACAACCACACTATTAAAAAAAAATAACTACGGAAAAGATTTCTTTTTAACATGCTTATTATAATAAAAGGCAGTGACGCTATAATAAAATAGATATGGTTTGCCTCGGTTACTTCAATTAACAATAAATAACCAATCACACCACTTAAAGCAATCAAATCAGAATTTTGGATAGTTGCAGAAATTTTAAAAAACATTCCTCTAAATAAATATACTATGATTAATAAAGGTAAAATAAAATGGAATAATCCTTTATAAACGATAAGGTTTCTAATGGATCCAAGAATAATCCAACTATTGTAAGTATGAGCATCATTGTAATAAAACACATAGACACTTAAAAAAAACAGAGCCTGAACTAAAAATATATAGCCATAATATTTCTTTTGATTCGATTTACTTAGAATAAATTTTAGGAAAACAAATCCAATGAGAACTAAAAAAAATGGCGCCTTACTGAAACAAAGGAAAAATGATAAAAACAAATAAATATAATAATCTTTGTGATTAAAATAATGATAACACAAAAGTATAATTATACTACTCATACTAAGACTAGGGGTAAAAATCACAAGTCTATCCAGCATTGTAAAATCACCAAGTGGAAAAAAGAAAAGCAAACCTGTTAGGTTAAAACCATTATTTTTTGCACATATTTGTTTAAATAGAAAAAATAGAATTATAAAAAATATTGATGGCGTGACCGTATAAATTGATTGAACAAATCCAATGCCTAAGGTTTCGAATAGTCTTGAAACTTGGGTTGATAAAAAATGCCATTTGATTTCCTTCCCATAAAAAGATAAATCAGGAGCGTCAATTAAAGAATTTGAGAAAGAATGCCCCATAGTATGTTCATAAATAGGATGAAAATGGTCATGTAAATAACTACCGTCATTTGTTTTTACTCCATTAAAAGCAATAAGCGTTAGAATAAAAAATGCAATTGAATAGTCAAGGCTCTTTGCGGAAATTTTTGCTTTACCAAAGATAGGTTTTTTCATTATGATTTCTTTTTTAATTAAAATCATATATGTAAATGAAGATGTTAGAAAAAATATAAGAAGGTTATAACCTGCCAAAAGCCAGGATACACCAATTAATCCAATAATTACTAATGTAATTATTTCATATATATTATCAGGAAATATTTTTTTTACCAAAATTGTAAAAAACAGTATAAAAACAAGAATTGTACAAGTAGAAGTAAAACCATGCAGCCAGATACTTGATAAAAGCCAACAGAGAAAGGTTAAGAGGTTAATAATATTAGCTAGCATTCCTAGATTGTTTTAATACAATTGTATTTTTGTATTCATTAATTATTGAAAAAGATTTTGAACTTCTATAAAAAATAATCAATATTGAATTATAATAAGTTAACTATAAATAAAGGCTATAAGTCGCTAATATACTATGTTTATAATTAGATATGTTTTCTAAATACATTCAAACATTAACCCATATAGATGATACTAGTAAGGTATTCATTATTAGACAAATCCAAAGAATGCCTGATTATTATCGTTTTGGGGTTATTGTGATATGTTTAATTTTCTATATACTTAGATTGTCTCCAAAAAACCTAAAATTATTGAACAAATTGATCTTGAGCTTAAATCTAGTTAAGACATACGAATAGCCTCCATGAGGGTTGTTGATATTTTAGTAATTGGTTCTGGTCCTGGCGGATCTATTACAGCTTTAGAGCTCCTTAAGGCTGGTAGGGATGTACTACTAATCGAAGCAGGGTCTCATTATTCGTTAAACTCATGCGAGCCATATTCTACAATGGAAATAGAACAAAAGTATAAATATGGTGGATTAACGCCTACTTTTAGTAATCCAAAAATATCCTATGCCGAAGGTAGTTGCGTTGGAGGTGGAAGTGAAGTGAACAGCGGGTTTTATCATAGAGCGACTGATGAAGTATTAGCTTCATGGGGGGAAAAATATAAAATAATTAATTTATCCCCAGATCACCTAATCGAACATTTTAAAGTGATTGAAAAAGAAATTTCTGTTTCATTAATCCCCGACCAAGCACATATAGCAAAAGCCTCATTAAAATTGAAAGAAGGTGCGGACAAGTTAGGATGGGAAAGTATGGAAGTTCCACGATGGTTTAAATTTAATGATAAGAACCAAGGAACCAAACAATCTATGACTAAGACCTATATAAAATGGTATCTTGAAAAAGGAGGAGAATTAGTAAGTGATACAACTGCAAAAAAAATAAATTTCATTGAAAATAATTGGGTGATTTCTTGCATTAATTCAAAAAATAATCGAAAATCACGAATTAGAGCAAAGTCTGTTTTCTTATGTGGAGGTGCAATTAATACTCCTTTTCTATTAAGATCAAACGGTATCAAAAAAAATATTGGCAATTCACTTCAAATGCATCCAACGATAAAGGTCATAGCTGAATTTGATGAGATTATAAATTATGAGAACATGGGAGTCCCAGTCCACCAAGTAAAAGAATTCTCTCCAGGTATTAGTTTTGGATGTTCAATTAGCTCAAAACCATTTTTAGCTTTAGCTATGCTAGATAATGAAATCTATATGAACAAAATTGAAAAGAATTGGGAAAAAATGGCTATTTATTACAGCATGATTAAACCCTCAGGTTATGGCAGCATAAGAAAACTTCCATTTTTTAAAGACCCATTTGTTAGATATAACATATCAGAAAATGATTTAATTACTTTATCGGACGCATTAAAAAAAATATGCCAAATGTTATTCCAAGCAAAAGCTAAATATATTTATCCTTCTATAAAAGATTTTGGTATTATAAAAAATGAAAAAGATATTAAAAACATACCAAAAAAATTAGATAGGATAAAAACTAACTTAATGACGATACACCTTTTTTCCTCATGCCCAATGGGTGAGAATAGAAGAATTTGTGCAACAAATTCTTATGGGAAAATTTATGGTTATAATAATTTATTTATTAATGATGGGAGTTTAATTCCATCTGCCCCTGGGGTAAATCCACAGGGAACGATTATGGCAATAGCGAGAAGAAATATCCATCACTTTTTAGGATTAGATTAAAGTGGATCTTGGAACAAATAATGTACTGGTAACAGGTGCAAATGGTTGGCTAGGTAAAACATTTATTAACTCATTACTAAATGGTCTAAAAGAATGTGACGATTTAAAAAATCCTCAAAAAAACTTAAAAGTAAAATGTCTTTTGCTTCCAGGAGAGAATTTAGGAGTACAAATAAAAAATAGTAAAAATATCAAAATAGTTTATGGTGATATTACAAATGTTCGAGATTGTAATAACTTTACATTGAATGAAAAAAATGCAATTCTATTTCATTGCGCAGGTATTATTCATCCAAAAAAGGTAAAAGGATTTTTTGATATTAATGTTATAGGTATGAAAAATTTAATCCAGTCATCTATTAATAATGGAATTAAAAAAATAATAGCTATCTCTTCAAATTCACCATGTGGTACTAACCCAAATAATAATCACCTGTTTAATGAAGATTCTGATTATAATCCCTATTTAAATTATGGAAAATCAAAAATGCTGATGGAAAAGTTAATCTTAAAATATGTGAGGAGAGGTGATATCCAAAGTACAATAATTAGGCCACCTTGGTTCTATGGACCATATCAGCCAAATCGACAAAATAAATTTTATAGAATGATAAAAGAAGGAACAGTTCCTATTTTAGGAGACGGATTAAACAAAAGATCAATGGCGTGCACAATGAATATTAGTCAAGCAATGATAAGAGCTGGAATGACAGAGAACTCAAATGGAAATATTTATTGGATTGCTGATCATCGCCCATACACGTTCATGGAAATCATCAATACAATAAGAAAAGTGATGAAAAATGAATTTGGAATTATATGTAAAGATAGTCACGTCAAGTTACCTTCATTTATCGGTGAAATTGCATTTATGGCTGATAAAATAATTCAAAGTTTTGGTTTTTATAATAAAGAAATTCACGTGCTATCTGAGATGAATAAAACAATTGCATGTTCTATAGAAAAAGCAAAAACTGAAATAAATTATGAACCAAAAGTTGATTTATATACTGGCACACTCTTGAGTATACAATCATCAATAGCAGATTTTAACTCATGAAAGCTCTCATTACAGGAGGCTCAGGTTATTTTGGTAGCCTATTAGTAAATAAATTAATCACAAAAGGTTGGGATTGCAGAGTATTGGATATCAATGAATTCAGAGGTAGAAAAGAGGCAGAGTTCATAGAAGGCGATATCAGAGATATTGCTTTATTAACTAAAGCTTGTAAAGCAGTTGATGTTGTTTTTCATAATGTAGCTCAAGTACCACTAGCTAAAGACAAACACCTTTTTGAAACTGTCAATATCAATGGTACAGTGAATATTTTAAATGCATCTTTAAAATGTGGAGTCAATAAAGTAGTATATACGAGTTCAAGCGCTGTTTACGGAGTCCCCAGTTCTAATCCAGTTACTGAGGACATGATACCGAACCCGAAAGAAGATTATGGTAAAGCAAAATATATTGCTGAAAAAAAGTGTTTAGATTTCATATCTGACAAACTGGATATAATAATTATCAGACCCAGGACGATTTTAGGTCATGGTCGATTAGGAATATTCCAGATTCTATTCGAATGGATAAAGTCTGGAAGGAATATTCCTGTTTTAGGTGATGGAAATAATATTTATCAATTTATACATGCAGATGATTTAGCTGACGCCATAATTTTATCAGCTGCTCCCAATATTAAATCAGGCATATTTAATTGTGGTGCAGATAAATACGGAAGTATGCGAGACGCTCTTGAGAACTTATGCGATTATGCAGGTTCAGGTTCAATTGTAAAAGGAGTTCCGTTTGCATTAGCAACTTTCGGAATGAATTTAGCCAGCTCCATTGGCTTAAGCCCTTTAGGTGACTATCACTCCTTAATGTATGGCAGAGATATGTACTTTGATATTACCAAAGCAAGAACTGAATTGTCTTGGGAACCTAAATTTTCAAATGATGAAATGTTTAAAGAAAGTTATGATTGGTATTGTCTCAATAGAGATACTATTGGTCTTAGCAATAAGAAAAGCAGTCATCATCAATCCAAAGTAAATGAGGGGATTTTAGCATTAATTAAAAAAATATTATAAAGTTATGAGAAAAATATTTCATTTATTAAGAATTAAACAATGGGTCAAAAATTTAATTTGCTTCTCAGGAGTGATTTTTGGTGGTAAAATATTTGATTCTAATTCATGGTTATTATCCCTAGGTGTATTTATCTGTTTTTGTTTTATAAGTTCTTCAATTTACGTTCTTAACGATATCCTTGACAGGCATGCCGATTCATTGCACCCCAAGAAAAAATATCGTCCCATAGCAAGTGGGTCTATTTCAATAAAAAGTGCAATCATTATTGGATTAATCAATGTTTCAATCGGTTTAATCATAAGCTGGATACTAGGGATAAGTACTTTTATTATTGTTATTATATACCTTATAAATAACATATTATATTCCAATTATTTTAAAAAGATACCAATAGTAGATGTATTTAGTATTGCATTTGGGTTTATACTTCGTCTGGTTTCAGGTATATATGTAATTGGCGAATTACCCACTGCATGGATTATTCTTTGTACAATGTTTTTAGCATTATTTCTTGGCTTTTCGAAAAGACTATCCGAAATGGAATCAATAAAAATTCAAAATGATTTCAAACAAAGATTGGTCTTGTTTAAATACAATGAAAAAAGTCTTACTACTCTAGTAAATGAGACATCTTTTGGGTCAATTTTATCATATGCACTTTTCGCAACAGTATCAGAAAAAAATCCTTCTTTAATCATTACTGTTCCAATTGTTTATTATGCAATAATATATTATAAACAATCATTATTTAACGGTGAATTTGGCGAAGAACCAGATTTGATTATTTTAACTGATAAAACAATTTTGTTATGTACTATTTCTTGGCTGATTTTGGTAGTAACTATTATTTATCTTAATCTAGAAATTTTTTCATACTGATAATGCTATTTAGTCACAGTTAGAAGTGTCTTTATATTTTTTTATTTTTTTGAATATCTTAGGTAAAATAAAAACCCAAATAGTAAAACTAAAATTATAACTGTAAGAAAAATGGGAGTGATATTAATTACCTCTCCATCATCTCTCAAAGAAAAAACCCAATGAATATATGATATGTCCATTTTTTGATAGGTGATGGATAGACATGATTAAAGATGAAACAAAAAAAGATTTAAACAATTTATCGTCTAAAATTAACTATT
>MDTB01084191.1_pt1 | contig 22463 bp, 21 predicted proteins | sample 811161 | NCBI WGS metagenome assembly MDTB01 (sample SAMN05326650, study PRJNA326480) | marine metagenome | isolation source: seawater | place: Mediterranean Sea | collected 2009 | reverse complement strand
TGTTATTGTCTGGCATAATTGCCTCCTTGTTTTATTACATCCTTACGACCGTAAGGAATTCATTAAGGATAGACAGTCGGCGGTTCCTTTTAGCCATGTGCTATCTGTCTATCCACTTACTGAACATCTTCTGTACACGCCTCGTTCCATTCCAGGATTAACAGTAAGTTAATTCATTAAGGATAGATAGATAACTTGCAAGTTATTTACAGGTGTTACGCCATCTACCTATCCCACAGATACTCCAGACTCAGTCAGTCTGGCAGTTTCTTATTTATTCCATACTCCTTTTTCTTTAAGGAATGTAATACATTCTTTTTCAGTCATTTGACTAGCATAATCAATCATATCTTTGCTTTCAGCATACATATTTACATTGACTCTTTCTTGCAAATGTTCCAGATACATACGTGCAGAATCATTTTGCATTTTCTCTCGTTCAATTTCGTAATCTATACGAATGAAAGATAAGATAGATTGAATGCCATCTCTATACCCTTGATGGTAAGAGAGATCACATCTAGCTCCTGATTCAAGCGATGTATTCTTGTGTTCTTCTGGTAAGTATCTGATGTTGCTGTCGTTTAGTTTATCAGCCTGATGTAGTAGCTGAGTCAGTACGTCTAGTTTTTCAAACATAATTGTCTCCTTGTTTTCTATATATATTCTACTATTTTATAACAAATAATAGTTGATTGACAGCAATTTGCTGCCTCCGTTGAGTTGACTTGGCTAACGCCAAGTGAAAGAGCCACATAAAGTGACTCTTTCGTGTGCTAGATAACTAGCTTTGTCTTTTGTATCTGGTATTAAGGTCATCTCGACACTCTTTTGCAATGATATCAATCTTAAGTTCTAACATTTTATCACGTTGCATATGAGCATTAGCATGCAATCTATCTTGATTGGGTGAGAACTTCTTAACCATAGGTTTGCCATAAGCGTCAGTCTGAGGCTTATCAATATTCTCACATATGCTAAAGTTTCTCTCAAAGAGTCTCGCATACATATTCTCAACAGCGTTAAGAACATATATTCTAATGTCATCTTGACCAGCTAACTGATCTAGTTTTGACTCTTTGAGTATAACGTTAACAAGATTATTTACTATTTTGTTGTTCATAATGAACTCCTGACGCTAAGCGTCGTTTATTTATTTAATTACAAAGAGTTTTATTTACTCAATGCAAGACAGTAGCTATCACACTTTGAGGATGTGTCAAAACCGACGCAAACAAGAGACAAGACAAAGAGATTGCGTCGATACACTTTGTTTTGACACACCGCAGACGTGTGATAAATTACATAGCATTGAGAAAAAAAAAGCACAACATAGTTGTACAGCGAGCTTGCTCGCACAAAAAAAAGAAATAGAATAATCTTGCCGACTCTGTTATATATAAACAATGGCTATAAGCAATAAAGCAAAGCTACTTGTAGATACTATCGTAGCTAAAGGGTGTACTATAACAGAGGCGTCAAAGCTCGCTGGATACAAGGGTGTGTCTAGCCGTGTATCTGCCTCTCGTATGCTACATAAACCAGAAGTACAGGCATACATGATGACACAAGTACAGAAGAAGATAGCACTAGGCAGTACTAAGGCTATCAATACCATTGTTAATCTATCTGATGGGGCGAACTCAGAGTATGTAAGGTTAGAAGCTAGCAAGGATATACTGGATAGAGCAGGATTCAAAGCACCAGATAAGCACCAGCATCTAATAGATGGCAACTTTTCTATCAATATCGACTTAACATAGAGTAGGGTCTAAAAATCTAGCACATATCTTATATATATCTCCTTTGCACACGATATTTCCTCAAAAAGTACTTCACAACCCTAAACACCTCGTGGTATAAAGAGAGAGGAGTAATTGATGCGTTTAAAAAAAATTTTTAGAGCGTAAACAAATATAGAGAGGAGAGTAGATATGCCAATGGGAAAAGGAACATATGGATCTAAGAAAGGCAGACCACCTATGAAGAAGACTTCTAAGAAGATGCCAATGAAGAAGAAGAAAAAGTAATGAAGTCACTACTATCAAATGCTGGTAACAAAGCTTATAAATTTTATAAAGATAATGAAACAGCTATTGAGCTAGCAACATTTCTTGTTCCCGGCGGGTTTCTGGCTAAAGGAGCTTTGTTAGGTTATAAATACACCAAAGCAATCAATAAAGCAGAAGATGTTTTTAATGCAGCTAATAAAAAACCTAAGCTTGAATATGTAAAAAATAGGAACTATTCAGGTAATTGGTTAACTCAAAACAGAGCAAAAACCCAAACAAATTTTTTTAAAAACGTAGAAAGCCACAATAAAAAAGCTAAAATATTTAAAAAAGAACAATCTCTTTTGACAGATAAACATATGCCAGAGATGTTAAAAAACACAGGCGTAGGTGCTGGACTTGGTTATTTAAACCTAAAGAGATTACAAAATAATCCAGATTATAAAAAACGAGTTAAATGAGCCTAGCAAAAAACATTCGTAAAGCTAAAAATATTGTTGCTAATGAAGCAAAAGAAAAAAGGTCTAGGCGTAATCAAAGAGTCAAAGACTACATAGAACTTAAAAAAATTAAAGGACACAGCCATGAAGAAGCATCTAAAATGGCACAAGATTTGATAGACCAACAAGGATAAATTATGGCATTACCACTTATCCCAATTATTGCTGGCGCTGCTATTAGAACAATAGCTCGTAAAGCAATCCCTAAGTTATTAAAAACAGCCAATGTTGGAACACTAGGGTATGTGGGCTATGAGGCTGGAAAAGAGGCAAAAAAGGGCAATTACGAGCCTCTGGGAGACTTAGCTCAATCTTATCTATTAAGAGGCGCTCCTACATTACTCAAAGCAAAAGGAGCAATTGTAATTGATAAGAATGTAGGTGCTGTTAGATCAGATAAACAAACCTATCTTAAACAAGCAACTAAAGATCCACTAGCAAAAGGCAGAGTAGTATTCGATGTTAAAGGAAATACTACACCAGCAAAAACTAATACTGATTCATACAACTATCAACGAAAAGGTAAGTCAAGTGTTGGCAATGTTATCAAAGATACATCTAAACTCTATCAAGAGAGTGTAAAACAAGATGTTAAACGTTCCGGGACTTATACTAAAGATATAAAAATTGATGACAAACAAGCCTCTTTAGAAAGAAGAGCCGTTGTATCTGGAGTAAGAAAAGAAATTAAAGATGCTGAAAAACGTGGAGATCCATATACAGAATTTTTTATGCCAGTTAAAACTAGTAAAGTGCCATCTAGTAATATTTGGTGGAGTTCTGGCGAAAATAAAGCATTAAGTAATCTAGCATTGAGACCTTTTAAGTATCAAGGAAAAGAATATAAAACAGTAGAACAAGCTTATCAAACTTTAAAAACTGGAAAATTTGATGAAGCTATTTATTCTAGACAATGGGGAGAGGGCGTTAAAATAAGAGGTGGTAAGGTAAATAAAAATATTAGTGATCAACTAATGAAAGATTTAATAAAGCAATCTTTTAAACAAAATCCTAAAGCATTAGCAAAACTTAAAGAAACAGGCAGTACAACATTGACTCATAGACAAGATAAAGGACATTGGGGTACAAAATTTCCTGAAATGCTTACTGAAATAAGAGGAAGCACTAGTGATAAAACAAAAAACGCTGAAACTGTACTAAGAAGATACCTTAAAAGATTTTTTCCAAGTATAAAAGTAACAGATGTTAAAGCAACAGAAGCAACTACTAAACTAGCAAAAAAAGGATCTGGAGGTACAGATGTTACTAAGATTGATACTCCACAAGAAACATTAGATAAAGCTAGTGCATTGTCTACTGTTGCTAAATATACATATGCTAAGGATAGAAAAACAGGTAAAGGTATTTTTGTAGATAATCCTTTTTCGAGGAATAAACGTATTGAGTATCAAAATATTGTTGGTAGAGATGAAGTAAAAAATATAATACAAACAGAAAATATAATTAAACAAACTCCAACATCAAGAGCATTAAGCTATATGCGATTCCTAGCTAAGAGCAGTAAGACTAAAGGATTAAATAACAAAATAATAACTAATGTAGGTTCTGGTATACCATTGATGGATGATAATGCAGTAGCTTTATTAAGACAATCAACAATACCAGATACTGTTAACTTAGGTAAAACAGTAATAAGACAAGGAGTTAAAAAAGGCAGCAATAAAAAAGCTAGAGAACTAATGGGCGAAGTAGGCGGAACTGGTACAAGAGAAAATGTAGGTGCATATAAAAAATTTGAAGGTTCTTATAGCCCAGTCAATAGATCAAAAGAACCTAATGTTGATGCTGCTGCTTTAAGAAAATTATTTGCTGGATATTTTAATAGAAATAAACCTAAAAACCCTAAAAAATAATGGCACACTCAATAGAAACACTTAGAAAATACAACAAACCAGCTATGAAGAAACTAATAATGGCTGTTAAGATGAGTCATATGAAAGATTTACCAAAAGAAGCAATTACTGATAGAGAGGCTGAAAGAGTCTTAGAATCTTTAAATGCTTTGACTTTAGAGAGACTTTACAAACTAGCAGTAGAACATGACATCGTTAACTTATAAGCCAGACGGCGAAATATTAAAACAATTTATGAAAGATGAATCTTTCTTTAGAGGATTGAGAGGACCAGTAGGTTCTGGTAAATCTGTAAGTTGCTGTATTGAAATAATGCGCAGAGCATTACAGCAAAAAAAAGGAGAAGACGGTAAGCGTAAATCTAGGTGGGCTGTTATTCGTAACACTAACCCACAACTCAAAACTACTACCATTAAGACTTGGTTAGATTGGTTTGAAGAAGAACATTGGGGTAGATTTGCTTGGTCTGTGCCTTATACTCACATAATTAAAAAAGGAGATATTGAGCTTGAAGTTATATTCCTTGCCCTCGATAGACCAGAAGATGTAAAGAAACTATTGTCCTTAGAGTTGACAGGAGTATGGATCAATGAAGCACGTGAAATACCTAAATCAATCGTTGATGCTTGTACTATGCGTGTTGGACGTTATCCTAGTATGCGTGATGGTGGTCCTAGTTGGTATGGTGTTATAGCTGATACTAACCCTCCAGATACAGATCATTGGTGGTCAATCCTATCTGGAGAAGCAATGTTGCCAGATTATATTACTAAGCAAGAAGCTAAGATGTTAGTTAAGCCAGATACATGGAGATTCTTTAATCAGCCCCCAGCAATGTTGGAAATAACTGATAAAGAAAAACGTGTAACAAATTATGAAAATAATGACAAAAAAGAAAATGGTAAAAACTTAACTAAAAATTATTATGAAAGTATTATACGAGGTAAAACTAAATCATGGATTGATGTTTATGTTTTAAATAAACTAGGACAAATTGAAGATGGTAAACCTGTATATGAAATGTTTAGACAAGATGTTCATGTTGCAAATGGAGATATAGCTTCTATGCAAGAAACATCAATCTATGTAGGTATAGATTTTGGGTTAACACCAGCAGCAGTATTTGGACAAAAGGTAAGGGGTAGATGGCTTATACTAGATGAACTTGTAGCAGAAGATATGGGTATATTACGCTTTAGTGATTTAATAAAATCTAAAATGGCAGAGTATATGCCAAGAAATTTTGTAATATTTGGTGACCCAGCTGGCGATCATAGAGCGCAGACAGACGAATCTACACCATTTTCAATATTAAGAGGACGTGGTATTAGTGCTAGACCAACACATTCAAATGATGTAACACTAAGATTAGAGAGTGTTAATGCAACATTATCTAGAATGGTAGATGGAGAATCTGGAATATTGATAGATCCAAAGTGTATTAACTTAATTAAAGGATTTAATGGAGGATATCATTATAGAAGAATGCAAGTTTCAGGGGAAAGATATGATGAAAGACCTAATAAGAATAGGTTTTCCCATGTACATGATGCTTTACAATATATGTTATTGGGCGCTGGGGAGGGAAGAAACTTGACTGTTGGTAATAAAAGTAGTAAACCTGTGATAGCAAGAAAGAATTTTAATGTTTTTGATTTAAAACCAAAAAGAATTTATGAGAGGAGAAAGTAATGTGTAGTTTCGGAGGAGGACCAAGCATGCCGCCACCACCACCACCACCAGATCCAGCTATTGAAGAAGAAGCAAAAGCTAGACGTTCTCGTATTAGAAAAGAAGAGTTTGCAGAAGCAAGAGAATTGAAAGAACAAGCTTATGAAGATAGAGTAGCAAATGTTTATGGTAAACGTGGTAGAAGATCGCTTTTAACTAGTAGAAAAGGCGGAGAGGGATTTGAAATAGACAGAGGTTTACTAAGCAAAACTGATTTAGGTGTGTAATGCCAGTTGAAAAAATACAAACAGAACAAATAGATTATTCACAATCTCCAGTAAAACAATTACTTAAGAGATATGAATATGCAAGACAAGTAAAGGATCAATGGACTAGCACATTTGAAGAGTGTTATGAATATGCTTTACCACAAAGAGAAAGTTTCTTTACAGAAACTCCAGGCAGAAGAAGAACAGACCGCATATTTGATGAGACAGCAGTGGTAGGCGTACAAGAGTTTGCCTCAAGATTACAATCTGGAATTGTACCAAACTATGCTAGATGGGCTGATTTTGTAGCTGGCACAGAAATTCCTAAAGAATTACAAAAAGATGCAAATCTTTTATTAGATCAAGTAACTGAGTATGTATTTGAAATATTACAAAACTCAAATTTTTCTCAAGAAGTACATGAATCATTTTTAGACATAGCACTTGGAACAGCTGTTTTATTAGTAGAGGAGGGAGATGCGACAAATCCAATAGTATTTAAATCAATTCCTTTACCTCATGTTTATCTAACATCTGGTCACGACGATAAAGTTGACCATGTCTTTAGAAGAAGAAAAATAAAAGCTAAAGAATTATCAGTAGCATATCCAGGCGCAAAGTTTGAAGATAAATTAGTAATGGATATTCAGCAAGCACCAGATAAAGATTGTGAAATAATTGAAGTGGTATATAGAAATTACTTTAATACTAAAGAAGAAGAGTACAGATTTTGTGTAATACACAAAGAACATGAAGTTAAATTATACGAAGAAGACTTTACTGGACTTGGCTCAAATCCTTATATTGTTTACAGATGGAGCAAATGCTCTGGAGAAACTTACGGCAGAGGACCATTGCAATTAGCTTTACCAGCAATTAAAACAGCTAACTTAGTTGTAGAATTAATATTAGAGAACGCTCAAATGGCAATCTCAGGTATGTATCAAGTAGAAGATGATGGAGTAATTAATGTTGATAACATTCAATTAATACCAGGGACGGTTATTCCAAAAGCAGCTGGATCGCAAGGATTAACACCAATAGCTCCAGCCGGTAATTTTAATATTTCTGATTTAGTATTAAGAGATATGAGAACCAATATTAAGAAAGCCTTATATAATGATATGTTAGGCAATCCGAATGAAAAAACTCCTATGTCTGCTACTGAAGTAGCTGAAAGACAAGCAGATTTATCAAGACAAATAGGTGCTGCTTTTGGCAGATTGCAGTCAGAAATGGTAGCTCCTGTTTTACAAAGAGTAGTATATATTCTTAAAAAGCAAGGTAGGATAAAAGTACCTACAATAAATGGTAGAGAGATTAAAATACAATCTTCTAGCCCGTTAGCACAAGCACAACATCAACAAGATGTGGCTACCATTGACAGATTTTTAGCTATGATACAAGGCAGAGTAGGTCCAGAACTTACTAATATTCTAATAAAACAGGATGAAGTTGCTAAATATGTAGCTAAAAAGTTAGGGATTCCTGAAGAACTTATACGTTCACAGGAAGAAATGCAAGCTGCTGCACAACAAATGCAACAGATGATGCAACAACAACAAATGCAACAAGCACAGGAGGAAACGCCTCCTGAACAATAGGAGTTAATATGACAGAGAAAAAGCCCAGTACGCTTATTGGATTGGATGGAATCAAACGTCCACCAGAAGCCGAGGAGAACTTAAATACTTTGTTTTACAAAATGTTCAACACAGCGGGCGGTTCTGAAATCCTCAAACATCTAAAGGCTTTGACACTAGAAGCAGTAGCTGGTCCTGAAATATCGGATCAACACCTACGTCATCTAGAGGGACAGAGATATTTAGTTGGTCTTATTCAAAGAAGAGTTAACAAAGGCGTAAGTCAAAACATGGTAAAGGAGAGTAAAAATGGCTGAAGAACAAGCACCAGTTACTGAACAAGTAACACAAGAACAACCGGCACAAAATGATGTTTCACGTGAAACAATACCTGAAAGACCAGAAGAAGTACCAGAAAAGTTTTGGAATACTGAAACAGGTCAAGTAAGAGTAGAAGATTTAGTAAAATCTTATAATCATGTAGAAAAATTATCTACTGGTAAAAAAGAAGAACTAAGAGAAGAAGTCTTAAAAGATTTACAGACTGAAGCAATTGCAGATTTACCAGAAAATGCAGAAGCATATGCTTTACCTAAATTGGTAGAGGGTGTAACTGAAGAAATGGTAGAAGCTAACCCATTAACAGGTTGGTGGAGAAATAAATGTCATGATATGGGCTTAGATCAAGATCAATTTGAAGATGGAATTAATCAATATGTTGATTTGATGCTGGGAAATCAGCCTAATGTAGATGAAGAAGTCAAAAAACTAGGAGAAAATGCGAATGCTAGGCTAGATGCTGTATCTGGATTTACAAATTCTAACTTTACTCCAGAAGAAAATGAGATTATTAATACAACTCTAGGAACTAATGCCATAGGCATAGGTATATTAGAAAAAATAATAAATTTAACAAAATCCTCTGTTAGTAGTGCTGATACAGTAGCGCAACCTCAAAGAGAACTTACTGTTACTGACGTTAAAGCTATGATGAATGATAAAAGGTATTATGATTCAAGACATAGAGACCCTGATTTTGTAAAAAAAGTAGATGCAGCATGGAGTAGATTGAATACTGTAGGAAGTATTTAGTGCTTTATGTTGAAAAAGGAACACCAGCTCATGCTTTCGAGCTGGCGTTCAAACTACGTCAATTAGACAAATATGAAATTGCTCTCAATAATCATACACCATTAGATGCTTTAATAAATCCTTTTAGATTTACCAGACCTAATGTAAATACTTATACTGTTCTTGATAATGGTAGTGTTGTTGCTATGTTTGGTGTTGTTTCTAATAGATATAACTTAAAACATGGCTCAGTTTGGATGTTATCTTCAGAAGAACTAGACAAAAATTGGTATTATTTTTCTAAAAGAACTAAAAAATGGTGTAATTATTTCTTATCAGACTATGAATATGTATACAATTACATAACAAAAGAACATAAAAACAATATAAAATGGTTAAAATGGCTAGGTTTTAGCTTTAAAAGTAAGAATATTATTGTCAAAGATATAGAATTAATGTATTTTTATAAGAAGATACCTAATGTATCTAAAAATATACAGCCCGTTTTAGGGGATATCGGTCCAATTTGGACAACCGAGATAAGCTAGAAAAGGACAACTGTTAGTTTAACAATTAACAATTTGGAGGCTTAATATGGCTACGCAAATTAGCAATGCGTTTATTAAGCAGTTTGAAGCCGAAGTCCACATGGCTTATCAGAGGATGGGAAGCAAACTGCGTAATACTGTACGCCAATCTAATAACGTTTCGGGCAACCAAGCAAGATTCCAGAAAGTTGGCAAAGGTGCGGCGTCTACTAAATCTAGACACGGACAAGTCAACACTATGGAGATAACACATTCAACAGTAGATGTCACTTTAGCTGATTTCTATGCTGCCGACTATGTCGACAACTTAGATGAAATTAAAACTAACATCGACGAAAGACAAGTGTTAGCTACATCTGCTGCGGCTGCTTTAGGACGTAAAATGGACCAATTAATTATTGATGTTCTTGATGCTGGATCTAACTCAGCAAACATTGTACATGGATCAGCTGCTTTAACATTAGCTAAAGCACTAACTGTGTATGAAACGTTTGGTGAAGCTGATGTTCCAGATGATGGACAAAGATACTTTGTTGTTTCGCCTGCTGGCTGGGCTGATTTATTACAAATAGATCAATTCAGTAGAGCAGAATATGTGGGAGAACAAGATTTACCTTACGCTGGTGGCATGACTGCTAAACGTTGGTTAGGATTCTTGTGGTTTACACATTCGGGACTTTCTTTATCTAGTACCACTAGAGATTGTCACGCTTACCATATGTCATCGGTAGGTTTGGCGTCTGGTTCAGATGTAAGAACGGAAATGAACTATGTACCTGAAAAGGTCAGTAACTTGATTACGTCATACTTTAGTGCTGGAGCTGTCATGATTGACAACGACGGCGCAATTGAATGTCAGATCACAGAATAAGGAGGATATCATGGCATTAGATGCAACTAACTTAAAAAAGATAGCTGGTGCTGGTAATCAAAATCTCTTTGTTTACCAAAGTACTGACGCTATTAGTACAATTGTTGGCTCTGGCTATTTTAATAGCTCAACTGATGATTTAAAACAATACGACATTATCTTATGTGTAGGTTCTACTGGTGGAACTCAAACTGTAGATGTTGTAATTATTAAATCTGCAACAGGAGCAGCAACTGTAACCACAGCGAACGGAACATAATGTTTCAGGGGGAGAGTTTACCTTGTTTATCTTCTCTCCCCCACTTTAAATTATGAGTGATAGTAAATTTGATATATGTAGTAAGGCTTTAGTATTAGTAGGTGCTAATACAATAACGTCTTTTTCCGAAAATACTACTGAATCAAAAGTAGCTAATCAACTCTATGAATCTACTTTGGAGAATATGTTAACAAGATCCAGATGGAGATTCTCAGCAAAACAAGCACAATTATCAAGGAATGCTTCGGCTCCAACAGCAAGATGGTCTGCTAAATATGCTGTACCATCTGGAACATTATTAATACATACAGTAACAGTCAATGATAATGTTATAGAATTTGACAGATATGAATCAGATATATTATGTGATGCATCATCTAGCGATACTGTAGTAGCTGATTATACATTTCAACCATCAGAAGCTAACTTTCCTCCATATTTCAAACAAGCTTTAATATTCGAACTTGCATCACTATTTGCTGGAGCAATAGCAAGGAATGATAAATTATCACAATTATATCAACAACGTGCTATCGCACAGTTAGCAATAGCAAGAGCGCAAGATTCACAAGCACAAACTACAAGAAAAGTAGACACTACAAGATTTAGGAATAGGAGGAATGCTGGACCTTTAGGAACAATAAAGGCGACAGTATCATCTTAGATGCCAATTGCTAGAATTACTCAATCAAATTTTAATAAAGGGGAGATAGATCCGAAACTTATAGCACGAGCTGATATACAAACTTATGGATCAGCATTAAAAAAAGCAAGAAATGTAATAGTAAATAACCAAGGTGGTGTAGAAAGAAGACCAGGATCTGTTTATCGTGCTGATCTTGGAGCATCATCAAGACTAGAAACGTTTATTTTTTCTGAGAATCAAGAGTATATCTTTGCATTTCAAAACACAGAATTAAAGATATATTCAACAAACGGTACATTATTGCAAACTATAACTTCATGTCCTTGGACAACTAGTAATTTATTTGAATTAAACTACACACAACAAGGCGACACTATGATTGTGGTACATGAAGATTTTATGCCAAGAGTAATTACAAGAACAGGGGCAACAACATTTACGCTTACAACTTTTGCATTTGACAGCAGTATTAATGGAGAGAAAGTATATCAGCCATATTTTAAATTTGCTGCTGATACTATTACATTAGATATTAATTCAGTAACAAAAGACGATACAAACGTTACGTGTACTACTTCTGCTGATTATTTTACATCAAGCTATGTTGGTACCAGAATACGATATATGGGCGCAGAATTGCTTATTACAGCCTATACAAACGCTACTACAGTTACAGCAACGTTAAAATCTGTACCAGAAATGATATTAGATGAAGATCCATTTGCTGTAGCACAAGGCACAGGTACAATAACAGTAACTCATGTAGCCCATGGATTTTCTACTGGAGCTTCTCTTACAATAGGTGGTAGTGAAGATATTTTTGACAGCGATGGTAATGGTTTAGCAGCTAGCAATTTAAATGGCGCTAGAACAATTACTGTTGTAGATGATGATCATTATCAATTTACAGCTGGCGGTAGTGATACAGCTACAGAATCTGTAGATGGCGGTGGTGTAAGAGTCACAATTGTTGGTCATCCTCCAACAAGAAACTGGGATGAACAAGTGTTTTCTGATATTAATGGTTATCCAAAAGCTACATCATTCCATGAACAAAGATTATTTTTTGGTGGTGTTAAAAATTTACCAGATGGAATACAAAGTAGTAAAACAGCACAGTTTTTTAACTTTGATGTTGGCGATTCAGATGATGCAGATTCAGTACAAATACAAATAGCATCAGATGAAATAAATGAAATAAGACATATTAGGTCTGGTAAGGTTTTAGAAATACTTACAAATACATCTGAGTTTTATTTAAAAGCACAAGTATCAAAACCTATAACACCGGTAGATATACAATTAGTAAGACAGTCATCTTATGGTGTTACACAACAAGCTATGCCAAGATTATTTGATTCTTCATCATTGTTTGTGCAAAGTAATGGTAGAACAGTTAGAGAGTATCTTTATAATTCTGGTCTTGAAGAATTTCAAAGCGCACCTGTTAGTATAGAGTCTGCACATTTAATATCTACACCTACTGATACTGCTGTAATTTCTTCATTTCCTAATAGAACAGAACAATTTTACTTTTTTATAAATGATGATGGCACTATTGCTGTTTATTCTATACAAAGAGCGCAAAAAATAGCTGGGTGGGTATCCTGGAATACTACAGGTAATTATGAATCTATCGCTTGTACAACAAGTAATATCTATGTTTCTGTAAAAAGAACTATTAACTCAGCCACAGTTTATTATTTAGAACAAATATCATCAACTGTATATGATATACCTACAGATATGACTTGTACTAAAACATTGTCAGCGAGCTACCAACCACATGGGTCCCCCTTGACCAACGGCACTACGAGTAGCTCGACTGGCTTTATAGCAGATGGATTTACTAATGCTCCTCAAGTAGGAGAAAAATTTCAATTTGCTGGTACAGGCACAGAATATACAATTAATGCTGCAACTGCTACAGGTGTCTCTGGAGAATATAACATTACGGTTAATGCTGCTGTCAGCACATCTAACAATGTTGAGCTTAGATTTACTTTTTCTAAAACTTGGTCAGGCTTGAATTCAGCTCCTGATATGAGAGGATTAAAAGTATATGGTACTTCTGGTACTACAGAGGGAGGTAATATTAACTATTATGGAGATGGTACTGTTACTAGCGGCGGTGTTGTCGTGTTGGATAGCGTGGCATCTGCACTAGATATAGGGATTGATTATACTTTAGAAATAGATACTTTGCCTGTTGATTCAGTAGTAGAGATATCTGGAGGTAAATCTCCTTTGACTGCATATCCTAGAAAGATTGCTAAAGCTGTAATAGAAATGTCAAATTCATACAATGCACAAGTTAATTCTAATGATGTAATTATAACAACAGTATCTGATCTTAATAACGCAGATACTATTGCTAGTTTTACTGGTAAAAAAACTGTATTTTTTCTAGGATATAGTGATGAACCAAATATGACAATAACACAGTCAGTACCTTTACCATTGAGGATATTGGCAATAACCTCGGAGATATATTACTAATGTGTGAACCTACTACTATTGCTTATTTAGGAACACAAATAACTGCATTGGGTGGAGCAACTAATAGTGTTGCTCTTATTAACGCTGGTAATTTTGTAAGAACTTCTGCTTCGTTAATTTCATTTGCATCAAATGTTGGAATGAACGTAGCTAATACTTATGCTCAAGGACAAGCACAAAAAAGAGCAGCAGATATACAAAAAGCAAAATTTAATGAACAACAAATACGTTATGCAAGAGAAAGAGAAGAACAAGCAATTAAAGACTTACAAGAACAAAATGATTTAAAAAGAAAGTATGCAGCAATGTCTAGCAAACAGACAGTTGATATGGCATCAACAGGAGCTACACAGGATTCTGGTTCATTTAATAATATACTATTAGCGTCTAGACGTGCATTTAAAGATGACTTAGGTGCTTTAGGTTTTAGAAGTTTAGAATCACAAATGAAATCATTTGATTTATCAGAAGATGCACGTATTGCTAAAGAAGCTGTAGATCCATTACCAGAAGTTTTACAAACTACAGTTACAGGCATAAACAGAATAACAAAACTTACATCAGAATTTAATAATCCACCCAAGAAGAAATCATAATGGCAATAAAAAAATACGAAAGATCACAAAAATTTTTAAATGAAATAGGTATTGCTAGAGGAGAGGGTAGAAGTTTTGCTGCTGCTGAAGTTAAACAAGATGCTAATAGTTTTGATAATCTAGTTGAAACTTTGTCACAAAATGAGTTAACAAGACTACAAGAACAAGGTAAAAAGTTAGGATTAGAAGCAGCACAAGATACTACGTTCGTTTATAAAACACTAGAAAGCGGCGTAGAAATACCAGTCTTACCAAAAGTACCTGATTATTTAGGCAAAACAGGACAAGATACATTTGAAAAACAAATATATAAACTTTATGAATTCCAAGGCAAAAAAGATATATCAGCTAAAATTAAAGAATTTGCTGTTAGAGCAAAAATTGATGGTAGAACACCAGAAGAATTTAGAAATCAATCTATAGATTATCTTGATAATATTTTTGAAGCATATGAACCAAAGTTTAAAACCGTTATGCAAATACATGCTGGGGCTGAATTAAATAGATTTGAATATGATGTTATTAATTCTTACGAAAAAAAGAGAGCAATAGATAATACAAATAGTTTGAATGACATTGAATTTTCTAACTATAATGAACAATCACGCAACATTATAATGACAGGAGCATCTGATTCTAATCTTTCAAAAGAATACAAAGAAGCTGTAATGAATCTTAGTCCAAAAATACGTGAAGCAAAGTTAAAAGATATTGCTGATTATGATTTATATCTAGAATCATTAACGTTTATAAGAAATAGATTTCCAGAAGAATTAATTAATGATGATAAAAATAGAAACATAAACAAAGCGCAAAAAATAAAAGCTTTAATGCAAGCAATTGAAAATGGCATTATTCAACCAGGCGATACATTCTTTTCCAAAGAAGAAAAAAGAAAATTTTTTTCTGATCCATCGGTTAATAAAAGAATCCTTAATGTCTTAAAAAATAGAAAAAAATATATTAGTGCTGAAACTAGTGCTGTAATTAATAATCAAAATTTACAAACATATATGACAGATTTTAGATTGAACAAAGATGATGAGTCTTGGTCATATAATATGTCAAAACTTTCAGATCAAAAGCTTGATACTTTATTTAGAGACAAATCAACATCTGAAGAAATATTTAATGAGTACTCAAGGCTACGAAAAGATGATCCATTTATTGGTACATATGAAGAATATACATTACGTGCTTTTGGACGTTTGCCAACAGAAGCAAATGATTTAGTAAGAAATGCTTTGAATAATAATGTTATAAGCGAAAGATCATTAGAATCAATCTTAAATATAAAACAGTATTTTGATGAAAGAGGTACAAATACAAAATTAAGAGGATTAAATCTAAGAGATGTTAGAAAAATATTTAGAATAAATGCTGCATATGAAATGTCTTTTGATGAAACAGGTAAATTTAACTTCGAAAAATTTACACAAATGCATAATGATATAAAAAGTAAAGAATCAATAATGAATCTAGCTAAAAGAGTAGGTTATATCGACGATCAAACTTATGAATCAGGTAATCAATATGTAGCATCATTAGCTAATGCAGCTGTTAAAGATAGTAATCTTGCATCGTTTCCAGATACTTTAGTATTAGATATACAAGGTTTTCTTAGTAATCAAATTATGATTAAAGACTTGGTGTTAAAAGATAACACAACTAAACGTGCTGATTTAATAAAATTAGCAAAACAAGCAATGCCTTATTTTTTAGATAATGCAACTGGAGATGAAAGCAGAATACAACTTTCTAATTTTAGTAGAGCAATGATACCTATAACAGGAGATGGACAAAATCATGCTGTAGCTATGCCAATAGATAGAGTTTATTCTATCAAACGATCTGATCTTGAAGCTTATGACTTAACAGGTACGCCCTATGAAAATTATTTTAATCAAGGTTTTGATGGAGAAAATTCTAATTACATAAAAAAATATATAGAAAATAAAGTCAGAGGTAATAATGGTAGTGTATACATGACTGGTACAGGTAATACAGAAAGAGTTACTGGTACATTAGGTAAAGATTATTTTGCAATACCAATGTATGTTTATAATACTGATGAAAATATTATGTTATATCAAATTAGTGTATTTGATGATAGTAGTGATGAGTTTACTGTAGATAGATATGTAGAAGTAAATGATAACAATGGTTCAGAAATTGTAATTACTGGAGAAGAATTGTTAGATATTAAACGTCAAGAAATACAAAGAATTAAAGAAGAGTTAGAAAATGCCGATTGATATAAAAAATAAAACAACATATTGGGAAGATGTAGTAGATAATTTTTACGAATATGAAGTTGGACCAATGTTACAAGACATTGAAATAAGAAAAGGTCTTGGACAAAAAGGAATATTAACTAATATAGGACCAATACCTTTTTATATTAAACAAGAATTTGAACCAGATCCTAATTATATATGGTATGACGAAGAAAATATGATTGGATTCGATGGTAAAAATGGTACTAAAGATTATAGAGATTATTTTGCAGATCAAAATATAACTAATGCAAAAGAACACGAAGTACTAAAACAACACATATTAAGAAACGAAGCAAGAGCAGCAAGAATGGCAAACAGCGATAGATGGACGCCAGCAATTGTATCTGCAATATTACAACCAAGCACTTACACACCTCTTGCTCTTACTAAAGGCATTGCATATATACCAAATGTTTTAAGAGGTTCTGCAATAGCTTCTGGCATAGTTGGAGCTGGAGAAGTAAGTAGACATTATTACAATCCATTAGCAACATCAGAACAAACAGTAGCGTACATAAGTGGGGGTGCATTATTTGGAGGAATCTTTGGCGGTGTTGGTACTGGTTTCAAAAGAGCAATGTTAAATAAACAAAAGAATGCAATTATATATAACAAAAAATCTGATAAAGCTGAGATAGAAGAGTATTTAAAAAAAGCAAAAGAAGAAGATGGAGGTATACCAGTAGATTTTGATTTAAATATTGATGGTATTACCAGAACTATCACTAGAGGTACAACAGGTAATTCAAAAAATTTTACAGATAGTTTTGGAAACCGTATTGAAGTTGATACAGGACGAAGTAAAACAGATAGAAGAACACTTAGCATGATGGATACTATTTACAATCCAATTAGATATTATAATAAAGGTGGCAAAGAATTTGTTGATATTGATGAAGCTCACATACACATTATGTTTGAAAGATTTATGCAAGGTTTAGAAACTTTTGGAATACCAGATAATCTTGCACCTATTTTACGTAATAAAAAACAATTTACAGATTTTTTAATTAGAAGAGAAGTAGTTAGAGATATAAATAGAACACCAGCTACAGGGAAAACTTTAAGACAATCTGAAGAAGAGTTATCAAATGAGATAGCAGCTGAAGCAATAAGAAAAGGAGATATGGATTACACACCAGATTTTGGCGATATGGCAGATGGAATTATTGCAAGAGTATTAGGTAAAACAATTGGTAAGGTAGCAAAAACTTTAGATAAATTATCTCCATTAGGTAAACAAGCTGCTCTTAAATCTTTGCATGGATCAGCATACAATAAAGTAAATATGTTTATGCATAAACTAGTAGGAGATTATGGTACAAGAAATAAATTTGCAGACAGAGGTATTACTATTGATAGTTCTGTCATGATAAAACGTGATATGCATTGGGGCAGAGTAATGGAAGAATTAAGAAATGAAATAGATGATGCATATATTCTATATGAAACTGGTATGGAAAAGAGTGCAAACCTATTAAAAGAAACACCAAAAGGATTCGGAGATATTATTGAAAAAAATATAAGTTTTACAAACATTAAATCACAAGCAACATTTAGAGAACCATCTGATGCAGCAGAAAAAAGTTTACAAAATAAAACTTCAAACTTATTTAACAAAGTTAAAAATTTTGTAGGTAGGAATAAAGCAGAAGAAATATTTATGACCAGAAGAATGTTTAATGATTATATAGGCAAACTGCATGTTGATGAAGATTTTTTTACATTAGAGATAAAAAAAGCTAAAACAACAGAACATAAAGAAGCTTTAACAAAAGCAAGAAATGCATTAACTAAATTTTATAAAACATTTGATGAAGATATGATTGAACTTGGGATGAAACCTACAAAAGAAAGCGTAAAAACGTTAATAGAAAAAATACAAAAATATAATAATGCAATAGAAAATCAATTGAAGAAAGAAAACTTAAGCCCAAATCAAATATCTATGCTTAATTCAGCTAAAGATTTACTCAATCAAATAAAAATTAGAACAGATGATATATTTGGAGAGTCATGGACGTTTACACCACCTAATGAAAAACCACATACATATATGCATCGTATCTGGAATATAGAAACAATAGAAAAAAATACAGAATTATTTAAAAAAACATTAGTTGCTGGTTTTAAAAAAGATAAAGATATAATAAAAGCACACAATCCTAGTGTTGAATCATTAGATGAATATCTTAATAAAATTGCTGATGAAAAAATAGATCACATACTGGGTGTAGAAGCACCGTATCTTGATCCAGATAATATATTAGCTTTTACAGGTAGCAAAAGAGTAGCACCTCTAATACATAGAACAATTATTGCGCCTAACAAAGATTTTATAAACGTACAAGGCATTGATTTTATTAATACTAATTCTACTGATGTAGCAACATACTATAGAGATTACATGGGTACTGCTATAGAAATGACTAGAGAGTTTGGAGATCGTAATGGTACGTTTGCTAAACTAGACATGATGTTAGAAATAGCAAAGAAAAAATCTTTCAAATTAAACCAAGCAAATGCAGCAATAAATAATTTTGAATCTAATATTGCTAATTTATATGGCATAACAAACTTTCTTTCTCCTACTTCTTGGAGTAAACAATTTGTTGAGGGTTGGAAAAATTACAACACTCTTACTAGCATGGGTAGTGTAACTATTACTTCATTACCAGAAATAGCTAGACCTATTGCTGTTCATGGTTTCCGTAAATTTTTTGGTAAAGATTCAGATAGATATACTACTGCTTTAAACGATTTAACTGAACCAATAAGAAAACAAATATTAGAAGAACAATCCTGGTTATATACTTATATGGAATTACAATCTATTAATGGTGGATTTGCAAGAACAACAACTTCAGCAGATGCAAGATTAAGATATACTGGACCATTAAAAGATGTAGGTAATGCACTTAGAGATATACAAAGACCTTTTTATTTTGCTAATGGTTTAACACAATACACAGGGATTCTTAAAAATTGGCAAGCTGGTATATCTAGTCATAGATTTATAGAAGATGCAATATTGTATGCATCTGGTAAGTTAAATAAAGCAGATGAAAAAAGATTTACAGCATATGGTTTAGATAAAAAATTTGCAAAAACAATTAAAAATTTAGTTGATGATGGTGTTATACAACAAGTATCAGAAAAAAATAGATCGCCTTTATACTTGGCTAACATAAACGAATGGTCAACAAATAAAGGTGGTAGTGATGCATTAAGAAGATTTAGACAAGCAATTAGAGCAGATGTTGAAAGAACAATAGTGACTCCATCATTGGCAGATAAATACAATATGATGCATGGAAAAATAGTTTTAAATAGCGAAGCTTTTAGAAAAATACTAGGATCTAATGATCAGTACTCAAAAATACTAAGAGGATTAATAAAAGGTGTAACGTTAGGTACAACAGAAATTACTCCTATTACTAGAGGTGTAATTGTTAGTAATGCATTTATGGTTTTGCCATTACAATTTATGGCTTGGACTATAGCAGCTAACAGAAAAATTACTGCATCTGGCTTAGCAGAAAGGGATAGAAGTTATTTCTCTTATGTTGCTGGCAGTTTTATATTCTCACATCTAGCAAATACTATTAAGTATTCTAATTTTAATAATAAACCAGGAGAAGAACAAATATTATTTGATTTTGAAAATAGTGGTTCATTAATACCGTTGACAGAAACTAATAGAATTATTGAAAATTTAACTAGAGGAGAACAAGGAATTAGACCTTATTTTAATATGAATCAAATGTTTGGTCCTAAAGATGAATTTGATATGTATGGTCAATTAGGTGGAGTAGGTGTTAGCAAAGGATTAACTGCTTATGATGCTATAGATGGGAGTAGCCGTGATCAATCATTTGCTACAAGACAATTAATGTTTTTTCAAAATTTATATTGGTTAAAAGGAACACTAAATTTTATTGATGATGTTGGTTTACATCCATTAACACTTGATGATATATATGGAGTAAAAGATATGAATAAATTTAGAAGAGAGAGTAGATATGGAGATATGCGATGACAATCGTTAGTGCTAAAAATACGCCTAGGGTGGCATATACAGCGACAGCTAACCAGCAAGCGTTTACTATTCCCTTTGAGTTTTTTGCAGTAGCTGATATCAAGGTTTACAATGGCACGACATTGCTTACCTATGACGCTAATGCTGATGCTGTAAATGAGTATTCTATTACAGGCGCAGCTTCTGATAGTGATGATGCTTATGAGTTTGGTGCTGGAGGCACAGTCAATATAGGAGCTACTGGCATATCTGCTGGAGCTATTATTACTATTATCAGGGACATTACCATAGAGAGAGCCTCTGATTTTAGCCCATCTGGAACGTTTGATATTACTGCTCTCAATACAGATTTAGATAAAGTTTATGCAAAACTTGCAGATATAGATCAACAATCGGATCGTTCAGTAAAATTATTAGATACTGATTCAATATCTGCTACTGTTTCTTTACCAGCCAAGGCGACCAGAGCATCTAAGGTAATGACCTTTGATAGCGATGGAAATGTAGCGACGACATTCACAGCGGTAGACACCAGCACAGTAGCTGGAATAGCTAGTGATGTTACGACTGTAGCTGGTATTTCCTCAAACGTCACCACCGTTGCCGGCATCTCGTCAAACGTTACATCTGTTGCCGGAGTTTCTTCTAATGTTACAACTGTTGCTGGTATTAGCGGCAATGTAACCACTGTTGCTGGAATATCATCTAACGTCACTAGCGTGGCTGGTATTTCATCTAACGTAACGACAGTAGCTAATAACATATCTGATGTTAATAACTTTGCAGCTATATATAGAATTGGCACATCTGATCCAAGTAGTTCATTAGATGAGGGAGATTTGTTTTATAACTCTACTGATAACAATTTAAAATTTTACAATGGATCTGCATGGACCAGTATTGATACAGGACTTACAGATATTGTAGGAGATGCTAGCCCACAATTAGGCGGCAATCTGGATGTACAAGCCAGAGAAATTAATACCTCTACAAGCAATGGTAATATTATACTTACGCCAAATGGCACAGGTATGTTAGAAGTTAAAGGTAATACTAACGCTGGTACTATCCAGCTTAACTGTGAAGATAACTCTCATGGAATAAAAATTAAAGGACCACCACATTCGGCAGCACAATCTTATACATTGACTTTGCCATCAAGCATTACAAATAATTATTATTTAAAAACAGATGGTTCTGGAAACCTATCGTTTGCAGAAGTGCCAACAGAAACTAAACCAACAGTAGCTGATGTATCACAAACAATACCTCCAGCTACTGCAACTACTATTAATATTACAGGTACAAATTTTGTAACTGTGCCTATTGTTGAATTTATAAAAACTGATGGTTCGATTACTAGACCAAACTCAGTGTCATTTACTAATGCAACCACGTTATCTGTAAATGTAACGCTTGCTTCTGGTAGCTATCATGTACGAGTAGAAAATCCAGATGGTAACGCTGGACGTAGTACCAATAATATTCTTACAGCTAGTACAGCTCCTACCTTTAGCACATCGGCTGGAAGTCTAGGAGAAGTATCAGCTGGAGCATCAGTCTCTATAGATATAGACGGCTCGTCAGATTCAACAGTAGCGTTTAGCGAGACTACAAGCGTGTTAACCAGTAACTCAAATACTCCAACAAGTACAATGAATTTAACGCTTAACAGTAGCACAGGAGTAATAAGTGGCACAGCTCCATCGCCAACTGCTAGCACAACGTATAATTTTACATTAAGAT